>Ga0163149_10001013_pt1 | contig 36456 bp, 26 predicted proteins | sample OliLakLV19MP5G1_FD_148604 | JGI IMG/M metagenome (GOLD analysis project Ga0163149, IMG submission 148604) | Freshwater microbial mat bacterial communities from Lake Vanda, McMurdo Dry Valleys, Antarctica - Oligotrophic Lake LV.19.MP5.G1 | ecosystem: Environmental > Aquatic > Freshwater > Lake >... | reverse complement strand
GTACAAAACCCGTACCGCTGAGATCCAGTTCGGAGAATCCCAAAAGTGCGTTCGTAATGATAGCCGAATCGGAGTTCGGCGGTACAAAACCCGTACCGCTGAGATCCAGTTCGGAGAACCCCAAAAAGTGCGTTCGTAATGATCGCCGAATCGGAGTTCGGCGGTACAAAACCCGTACCGCCGAACTCCAGTTCGGAGAACCCCAAAAGTGTATTTGTAATGATCGCCGAATCGGAGTTCGGCGGTACAATGAACTATCGCAGCAAAGAAATATTCCCCTTCTGGATCAACTCCTCTCCTTCCGGACAACGAACGCGCATATAAAAGCCATATACATCCGGCGCTAATTGCTCACCACGGAAGGTGCCATCCCAGCCATCAAGTACGTTTTGCGTGCGGAAAATTTCCTGTCCCCAACGGTTGTAAATCATCAACTCATAATCGCTGAGCTGGTCGAGGAAGATGCTGCGCAGGCGCAACACATCATTTTCCCCGTCATTGTTTGGCGTAAACGCATTGGGCAGGAAGATGTGATCTTCGTCGCAAATGCCTTCAATAACAACGACCGGAATGGAAACCGTAGCCGAACAGCCACTTAGACTAACCGTCACCGTGTACAGGTTTAAACCAACCGCAGTTGGCGTAGCAACTACAATGGAACCCGTTGGGGGAACGATCGTCCCGGAAGGCACCGTCCATTCGTAGCTACACAGCGCGCAGCCGGTAACCGTAATGGTGCTCGAATTGCCCAGAATAATCGTGTCTGGCACAGCAGCGCCGGTTACCGTACCGTCAAGGTCTATCACGATAACCGTAGAAAAGAGCGTATCCCTGCAACCAAACTGGTTTTCCAAAGCCACTGCAAAATCATCCGACAGGTTCAGGTTCACCGTCACAGTTGCACTGCCGGTAGCAGGCGTTACAGCGTTGGCTGGCGACCAAACATAGGTCAGTTCCTGCAACGGATCGAGGTTCACCACCGTCAATTCAGTGGAAGTCACCGGTTCGCAAATGATAACTTCCGGCGGCAAAACGGCATTGATCGGGAAAGCGTTGATCGTCACTGATGCCGTATCTCTACAAAAATCATTGTTTGCCAATACATAATAAGTCACAGTGCCCTGCGGCGTAACCGTAATTTCGGGCCCGGTACCGACCGGTGTACCGCTCAGCCCCGGGTTGTCAAACCAGGTAAAAATCGTACCCGCCTGGTCGCTGGTCGCCGTTAGGGTAACCGACGATTCCGTACACAACGTCGTATCCCCCGTCACTTCCACATTGATGAGCGGGAAAATTTGTACTTCTACCTCGCCTTCAAAAGTACAACCGCTGGTCGGGTCGGTGACCGTCACGCCATAGGTCATGCTTTCGTTCAAGGTTGCAATCGGGTTCCACGGGTTGGTCAGGTCAAGTCCGGTGGTTGGATCCCACGTATATTCGTAGTTCGGATTGCCATTCGGATTGATTGGCGTCGGCGCATCGCCGCAAATCTGGACTGGCGAATCCAGGCCAGGCTGGAAATCTGCCGCAAATACATTGATCTGCGCGCTCGTGTCCGAACATCCGTTGGTATCGGTGGCAATAACAAAATAGGTATTGGTGCCCAATTGCGGCGTAACCGTGATGGTGCTCCCCATGCCAATAACCGTGCTTAAATTCGGGCTGTACCAGGTGAAGGTCACATTGTTCAAGGTACTGGAAGCTGTAAAAGTCAGCGGATCCAGCGAACACACGGTGGTGTCGCCAGATGGATTGGTGGTCAGGTTAATGAGCGGATAAACCTCTACAGTCACTTCTGTTTCAACCATACAGCCCGTTACCGGATCGGTGGCAGTCACCGCATACGTCTGATCCTCGGTCAACGTCGCAACCGGGTTCCAGGGGTTGGTCAGGTCGAGACCCGTAGTGGGAGACCAGGTGTAAACATAGTTCGGATTGCCGTTCGGGTTGATCGGTGTCGGTGTGTTGCCACAAATCTGAATCACCGAATCGAGGCCAGGCTGAAAATCAGTGGCTAAGACATTCACCTGAGCCGTATCCACACAACCGTTGAGATCGGTTGCCAATACAAAATACGTGTTGTTCCCTTCTTGCGGTACCACAACAATCGTCCCTCCCGTGCCAATTTCACTGCCGAGCGGGCGTTGCCAACTGAGCGTCACCCCGTTTAGCGTACTGGAAGCCGTCAGGGTCAGCGAATCGAGCGAACAGACCGTCGTATCGCCGGGCGAAACGCTCAGCCCGATAGCATCAGTAACGTCTACAAAGACCGTAAGCGTGATTTCGCAACCTGTTTCCGGGTCGTTAATGAGTACGGTATACGTTGCATCCACATTCCCGGTATAAATCGGGTTTGCGATGGTCGGATCGCTGAGGTTGTCCGGCGGCGACCATTGATAAGTATAATTTGTATTGCCTTCGGGGTTCAGGCCTGCTGGCTCGCCAAAACAAACGACGACCGTATCCTGAACCGTCACCTCAAACGGCACCACTTCAAACTTGAAAGTCAGGGAATCCGTACAGCCAAACTGGTTGGTAATGACAACCGACAAGGTTGCAGTCCCGGATTGGAGGATGACCGTAGCCTGGTTGCCGTTGGCGGTAAAAATGCCGGGCGGTTCCGATGACCAGTTGAAAGTCAGGGCATCCAGATTATCTAAGTTGGTAATGATGACCGTATAGGGAACCGATTCGCACAGTCCAATCAGGCTGTCCACCTCTACATTGGCCTCCACGTCAACCCCCTGGTCGTTGATGATCACAGAAGCAGTGTCGGTACAACCATAAATGTCGGTGGCAATGGCGGTAATTGTATCCATTCTGAAAGGATTCACCGTGATGGTTCCGCCACTTCCCAATGGCCCGGAAACGGCGCTGATCCATTCAACCGTCACCTGCACGTCTGTATTGGCAGTCAACGTTACGTCTTCTCCACAGGTTGTGATCACCGAATCAACGCCCAAGTCGAGGTTGATGCTGTCGGGGACAAAAACCGTCACCGTTGTTGTCAAGCTGCAAGTGTCGGAACCAAATGCCTGCACGGTCACGGTATAAACCGTCGTTTCCGTAGGGAAAGCGATCGGGTTGTCCGAATTCGGGTCGCTGAGGCCGGTGGCCGGCGACCAGGTGTATTGATAATCGGTATTGCCGTTCGGATTTAGTGCGACGGAATCACCGCGGCACAAAATCAGCGTGTCCGCTAAGTTAATTTCTACAAACTGCACATTGAGGGTGTCGGTCGTTGTTGCTGAGCAATCGTTGGCCGAAAAAATGGTCAGCGTCACCACGAGCGACCCGCTTTGCGTCACCGTAATGACCGGGTTTTGCAAATTGGAAGTGTTTGGTGTGCCGTGACTGAACGTCCATAGCCAGCCGATGGTATTGTTAAAGGTGTTCATGGAAGCGTCGAAGAACGCAATCTGGCGATTGTCCTCCTGGCAGGCCGTGATGTCGAACGTAAAATCCGCCACAATCTGCGGCTCCTCAATGGTCAGCGTAGCGCTGGCTTGGTCTGCACAGGAAACGTCGTAAACGATGCTTAGCGTTACGGTATAATTGCCAGCTTGCGCATAGGTATGGGCCGGATTCACCTCGTAGTTCAGCGGCGAACCGTCGCCAAAATTCCAGACATAACCAAAGGCATTGGTGCTCGTATTGGTGAAAGCCACCGTCGCTCCGTTACATTGTACCTCTGCGGTAAAATCAATGTCAAGATTGCTGTCTACCACGGCTACGGCCACCGAATCGGTGTAGCTGCAGCCAAACTGGTTGGTGATGGTTACATAGACGACCCGTTCGCCGACAATTTCAGCGAGGTTGGGCGTTGCGCTGTCCAAACCGCTTTCAAACGCGCTGGCTGGCGACCAGGCATAGGTCAGCACATCATTCGGATCGAGGTTGGTCACCGTCAGTTCGAGCAATTCGCCAGTGCATACTGCTACCGTATCCGGGATCGCTACACTGACGGGGCCACCACTAACGGTGATGACTTCTGATTGCACGCAGGCAAAAGCATCTTCGGCCTGTACCGTATAGGTCGTTGTTCCGGAGACCAGCACGTCTAAGGTGGAGACTCCCGTAGCAATGACGTTACCCGCCGCGTCTAACCAGGTAATCGTTGTCGGCGTATCCGTGGTAGCCGTCAGCGTGACGTTGGGTTCGCAGGTAGGGCCGTCACCGCTGACCTGGAGGTTCATATCTGGCGTTACAAAAACGGTCAACAGGTGCGTCAGCGCACAGGTATCTGCTCCGACTGCACTGATAATCGCGGTATAAACCGTCGTTTCCGTTGGAGAAAAGACCGGATTGGCCGAAGTGGGATCGTCAATGCCTGTGTTCGGCGACCAGTTGTAAATATAGGCTGGATTTCCGCCTGTCAACTGCACGGATTCGCCGAAACAAAGTTGCAGTGTATCAATCAATTGCGCATCTATTCCCTCTACCAAATTGATGGCCACCGTGCGTGTTTCGGTGCTGGTACACCCGGCGGCATCTGTGATGGTGAGGGTTACGTCGAGCGTCGTACTGGTTGTAAAAGTCAACTGTGGATTTTGCTCCGTAGAAGTCTCTCCATTGCTAAAAGTCCACAGCCAGCCGGTGGTATTGTTTTGATTATTGAAGGAAATGTCTGTGAACTGCACCACCACATTGTCGGTAGAGCAATCCTGGTAGCTTACGCTAAAATCGGCATCCAACAAGAATTCAGAGATCGTGACCGATTGCGTCAGCGTATCCACACAAAAGCCGCCGGTGGTCGTCAGGGTTACTAAGTAAGTGCCGGTATCCGGATAAGCATAGGTCGGACTCGGGGCAAGGGAAGTATCGGCGTCCGTGGTCGGATCTCCAAAATCCCAGCGGATATTCGGCGCATTCAGGCTGCTATTGACAAAATTAATCGTCAGGCCGTCGCATTCCGGATCAGCTGTAAATGCCAGTTCAGGAAGCGGTTGCGGAATCACCGTCACCGTTTTGATGATCTGGCAGATGTTGTTATCCGGTGAAATGGTAACCAAATAAACGACCGTGGTAGCGCCAACGGTAATGGTCGGGTTCACGGCAGTGGAATCAATGCCGGTACCGGGCGACCACAGGTAGTTAAAGGCAATCCCTGGGTCGGTGTCCGGATTCAGTCCGATGACGTCTCCTTCGCAAGCCCGCAACGTATCGCGGATCAATACGCCGGGGTTATCCAATCCGGTTTCAAAAGGTTTGGAGATCGTCTGCACGCACCCGTTTTGCGAAGTAACTTGCAGGTTTATGGTTCCAGTAATGTTCAGGGGTACGCTGAACACCGGGTTTTGTAAGGTTGAATTAAGTGTGGTTGTGCCATAAGTGACGGTCCACGCCCACTGAGAAGGCGGAGAAACAGGATCCACCGACAAGTCCGTTATTTGCAGCAAAGCTACGTTGTCGCAATCAAAAACATCTGCGCGGAAATCTGCCGTCAGCGAATTGTACTGCAGGAACAGCGGCGCAATCATGGTGTCGGCACAAACCGTACCAGGCTCCGCAATCAGGCGAATGGTGTAAGAACCCGAATCCGGGAAGGTAATCACCGGGTCGGCGATGGTGGTGGTAAACGTGGTATCGTCAGAAGAAAAAGTCCAGAGGAAGCTGTTCGTATTGGTGCTTTGGTTATCAAAACTAACCGTAAGGTTGTCGCACTGGGCTTCAGGCGCTAAAAAGCTCGCCACTTTTTCCCCGCAAACCCCAACGTTGTACTGAAAATCGCGTCGGGATATCGAACGCAATAACCCGGTTTGCGGGTCGTATTCTTCTATACAAACCCCTACGACAAACTGCCCCTGTAAGCCAGGAAAAGCCGTCATAATCCCGGTCTGCGGGTTGATTTGCAAAGGCGTTCCAAGGCCAAGCACATTTTGATTGGAATAGAGCGGCCCCACCCAGACCAGCGTATCGTAAGGCGGCGGATCGGCAGGAAGGGGCTGGGGCACGGCCAACGTTCCACCTGCATACGGCGTACATAATTTATAAACTATGGAATCCCCATTAGCATCTGAAGCCGAGTGATCGAAGGTAAAAGGTTTGTTGACGCAGATTGCTATGGGGGGCCAGTCATTGAAGACCGGACTGCTGTTGCATTGCAGCATGGCGTCCCGCGACAAATGGATCCAATAAGTCGCACCGGTTTCCAGCGGGTTGATGATGTTTAGAATCGTCTGGTTCCGGCAACACCGTTGGTACGCGAACGTATATCCTCCGTTTATAACCGGCAAAGTGGTGGTATCGCGGTAGGTCGTGGTATGCACACAGACATCCGGCGGCACGACCAGACAAGGGTCGTTCAAAACCGCCGTCAGGGTATCGTCTCCAACAAATGCCGGTTTCAGGATGCGTACCACTTGTCCAAACTGATTGTAAACGCCTATCCATGCCGGATCGTCAAAAGGCGCATCGTTGGCACCGTAGAAACAATCGCGATAGACATTGAGGGTAATTTCCCATTGGTTATTCCCCAGACAGCGGTAGGCAATGTCTCCACCAACGATGTGGGTCGCCCACGCGCTATTGGGTAAATAACACATTGCCACGAGGAAAAGCGACGACAGGAATGGCCGAAACCGGAGTTTATACCTTTTCACGTCGCAAAGATTTTTTATTGTTGAGTAGTCCATGTGATGCCTTCTATTTGAATACCGTCTGTTCATATTATTGCTTCCCTTCCTAATCAGCGCTGGTCAGCAGTTTTCACTTCTACAATTTCCACGCGTCGTTCCACGCAAGCCACCACGCTGAAGATGGAGTTGCGGCGGTCATCTAAGCGAGCGCTAACCGATTGTTTAGCTGTGGATTCCCCCAATGCTTCTTCTTCGATCAGCAATTTTCGGTTATTGGCCTGCATATAAGGCAGTAAGGCACCATTCTTGTACCGCTTGAAGTGGTTCTTGACCGCGTCAATGCGTCGCGCACTCAGCAAGGCATTGTAGGTAGAAGCGCCACGTGGGCTCGAATACCCCTTCAGGCCAATTCTCATGCTGCCGCCATTCTGAAGAAATTCTAATAATTTTTCCGTAAAGGCTTCCAATTCCTGGCGCGAGCCATCTACTTCCCGGTCGAAAAAGTCAATAAACCGGCGTTCTGTGAGGAATTTTTCCTCCGTTGACAAGCCTGCGGTAAACTCTTTGATGTACTCTGCTTTGCGGGCATAGTAGGCTGTATTGGTTTCCTGGTACGTGAAGTTTGTCGTTTTCCCGTATGTTCTTGGATTGGGTTGGTCGTTGTCGAAGTAAAGGGCGATCGGCAAAAAGTCGTCGAAATTAAACCGGTCAAGCTGAATTTCAATCACAATTCTGCCGCCCGAAGCGGCCACTGTGGCTTCGTCAAAACTCAATTCTTCTTCCACCGAATTATACCCCGGCCGGGAAGCTTTGATGAGGTAAGGTCTGTTCAAAGCCAATGGAAACAGGAAGTCATTGGCGGTTGGATTGGTCTTTTTGCCTTTCAGTACTGGCGTTGGGCCACCTATGTCATAAAGCTCCACCGTAGCGCCGGCCAATGCAGCCAGCGTTCTGGCGTCAATGGTGCGCGCTTCAAGCAATTGCCCCAAATACAGTTTTCGCTCCAATCTTGATACCATCTTCATTTCCGGGCCGCTCACGTCAACGATGTCAACTGCGCCGGCGTAGCCGTCTCTTTTCCCGCGAAGGGTATATCTTTTCCCACGCTCCAATGCAAACGTGAAGTTATTGCTTGTGGGGTTGACCAACGTTTTTACCAAGGTTTCACCGTTTGCCCCAGCCTCGAAGAGCTCCACTGTTACGCCTGTCAAGGCAGTAGAGTCAATATTTTCAAAGGTGAGGACATCAAGCTGTATCGGCGGTTCCAGGTACAACTTGCGCTCTATGACCTGGTTCCCTTCCGGCAAATTGGTCGCGTCTACGGTGGCCGAAGCCGATCCAAAACCGTCCCGTTTTGCTTTCAGGAGGTAGTTTTTGCCACGCTCCAGTGGGAATTCAAAATTATTGCTGTCCGGGTTGATCTGTGTACCCGCCAGGATTTCCCGGCCATCCGGGGTCACTTCAAACAATTCCACCGTGGCGCCAGCCAGCGGCGATTGGTCTAAGTTGTTGTAAGTTGTCGCCAGCAAGCGCACGCTCATGTCGTAGGTAATGGCGTAGAGGTCGTTGCAGCAGGTTTCCTTCGTTTTATCCCAATAAAAGGCAGCAGTATCGGGGCGGTTGGAAGACAAATAAGCTTTTGCGCCGCCTTCAAAAACTGCGTAATACAGATCGTTATAGCTGCTGTTCAGCGGGGCACCCAAGTTTTCAGGGGTTCCCCAATCCGTCCCTTCTTTCCGCACTTTATAAATATCGTATCCCCCCAGGGTGTGGTTGCCGTCGGTGCTGAAATACAGCGTTTGTGAAGCTTCCTTGAAAAAAGGCGTCGCGTCGTTGCCCTCGGTGTTGATGGCCATCAGGTTTTCCGGCGCGGAAAGGCTGCCATCGTCATTGAAAGTACTGTACCAAATGTCGAGCTTTCCTTTGCCCCCATCCCGATCCGAGACGAAATAAAGCCGATAACGGCCCGTTTGGCTGTCCCGCCCGATGGAAGGTTGGGTGCTGCTGGTGCCTGCGGCGTTTATGGCTAACTTTTCAGCTGTGCCCCAAGTCCCGTCAGCGTTCAACGCACTGGCATAAATATCGCAACGCACGTCTGCGGCGTTGATATAATCGCAAATGGTGTAGTACACTTTTTTGTATCCCTGGTCGAACGCAGTATGGCCAACGTGTTTGCCGTTAACGTTGACATTGTCCGGTAACGGCGTTCCGGGAGCGCCTGCAACCGACTGGAGTATTTTGGAATACGTGCGCCGCGGGTTGGTGGTATCCTTGTCGTAAACAAACTTGAGGGAGGAATAATACATCGTATCTCCTTTGAAAGCGACGCCATACTCGGAGTATTCTGTATTCACATTCGCGCTCAGAATGCCCACTTCCTTATCTTTACGAACCTGCCCTTTTGCCCATTCGCAATCTTCCAGCCCTTTGCGGGCAACGGTTTGCAACTCGGCATCGGCATTGGGATTTTCGCTCAAAAACTGCTGAAAGAGGCTGGCAGCTTCGTCGTATTTCCCAAGCGTTTGTTTCACCCCTGCCAGATGGAATTTGGCCAGCGGATATGATGCCTGAGCCGGCGTTGCGATCAAAGCCTGATAAGCCGAATCCGCTTTGACGTATATGCCAAACAACCGCGCCGACTCCGCATACTGGTAAAGAATATCCGGGCGGTCGGGCTTTTTATACTCAAGTGCAATGCCATAACAGCGATAGGCCGAATAATAGTCTTTCTGTGTGAATACCTTATCGGCAGCGCGTACCCATTCCTCGACAGGTTGTGCTTGTCCTGTTTGAACGGCCAGAAAGAAGGCGCCGGTTAAGAGTAGAAGTACATATTTACTCATAGTGTTATGCTTGCTGTTATTGCGCTGGAGTTTAGAAACTGCTGGTTTGTTATCCACCTAATTTCAAGCCACGCACATGAAAAGAAAATCTGGTTTTGGTTAATCTTCACCCATTAGATCAGCGGACAATTCAGGTGCGAAGGCAGCGGCCTGATTTTGTTGATGATATACCGCACCGAAAACTCCGGCCCGCCCCGCCTGCGCGTTGCTATGCTGAAGTCCGAAACATTGATATCGTAAGTAAAGCCCACGTTCCAGGCATTCCACGCCAATTCAATCCCGGGGTAGAACGCATCTCCAAAATCGTGGAACCGATACCCCGCCCCAACTTGCAGGGCAAATTGCCGTCCTAATTGCCGGTCATTAAAATGAAATTTGACGCCGGCCATGGCAACCATCTCCCGATATTTTTGCTGGAACTGGGCGCTGAAGTTCGCCACCAAGTCCACATTCCTGCCCAGCATCAGCGTGCCGAAAGCATAAGGGCTGATCCGGACGGGCAATTCTATTTTGTCGTTGTCGTAAAAACTCTGATCGGGCCGGTTGAGGTGGAAAACGCCAACGCCGAAGTCTAATTTGTTGCGTTTGTCCAGCAAGTCAACCAATGTTTCTGTTTGTTCGCTTTGGAGCCGAATGTTGATGCCTGCGCCAAAGTCGAGGAAAAAAATGCTGGTTTCGTCAAAACTTTCCCCCGTCGCAAAGCCCGGATTGAAGCTGCCCGAACCGGTGTCAAACTGGTTGTCAAACCGCAAATCCCCCAGTTTGAACGCGCGCTGGTTGCCGCCTACATAAAAGCCAAGCGTACCAAAAGTCGTCGGACTGAACGTTTTGGTATACGACAGGCTTGCATTCAAATTCGCCAGCGCCAGCTTCGAATCGCCCGCGTGGTCGTAGTTGAAAGCTAACCCTCCCGAGAAAAAACCTGTCCGGTCGGTGCGCCCGATGAATTTCATGTCGGCAAAGGCAGTGAACGTCGTGTAATCTACCGGAACGGAGTGCCACTGGCTTCGGTAATTGGCCATGAAGCGCACATCACCGCGATAGATGCCGGTGAGGGCAGGATTGATTAATGCAGGAGCATTGTAGAATTGGGAGTAATGCGCATCCTGTGCATGGAGTACTCCCGCGCAGAGCAGTAGCCCTAACGCCAAGGGGTAAAGTTTCTTTTTCAAGTGATACCGGTTTAATGTCATAACAATAGCCCTTCGGACTGCGTAACCTAGCCGTTTCATGTTCATGGTGTGTTTAAAATGTTCAAGCACTAAAATAAAAGAATTCTCTTTTATTTGTATATTTTAAATGTAGATAGCTGATTTTAAACTTGCAGCGTAAGGAGGGTGTCTCTCATGAATTATGGCTGTAATCAGCGCGCAATATAGCGCATATACGGAGGAATGGACAGCAATGTTTCAAAAAAGTGGATAAGAAATTTGTTTTTTGCCTGACATTGGCTGCCTTAAAAGGCAAAGTGCAAGCTGGCAAAGGGGCAAACTGGCAGGTAATATGGCTATCAGGAGGGATTTGATGCCTTATTCAGGATTCTTCGGCAGAAAGATCGGCAGGAAGATCGGAAGCTTTGCGCTCTTTGGGAAAGCGCCCGTGTTCTTTCAGGGCCAGGCTGATGATCCATTCCAACTGTGGCCATTGACACTTCTGAAATCATCAGCCGCCCATTTTTCTAATGCAGCGTAAGTATGATTGAATCAGTTTGTCAAGCCTTTTTCCGGAAAAGGGATTCGGGAAAGTGGTCTCCTTGCTGCTGATCCTATAGTCGGCAGGTAGTTTCCTCGCCTTAGGGAACGAGTTTGGCAACACGCCGGAACCAGCACCTTTGTTTCTAATTATAATTTTGTTTTCCAACCAGTTGTAAGAGGGATAGCAGCCTGGTGGCTTTGGAAACAAGCAAGTGGAGCAAATAAAATAACACCTTGAAAGAGCGCGTCAGCGGTTTTGTTTAATTATTGATCTTCAGGAAGTAGTTCCAGCAGTTTTTTAGCTTTCCCTGCCCGCCAGCCGTCTTGCACCACTTGTTGAAGTTCTGCTTTGGCAGCTTCCGGGCGACCGGCTTTGAGGTAGGTTAATGCAAGCATCCAGGTCATTTCTTTCTGAAATTTCTGGTTTTCGGCTTCCATTGACCGAATGCGCAGGAAGTTTGCAATGGCGTTTTCATACTGCTTCAAGCGCAATTGGCTGACGGCTTTGAAGAAATAATCGTCCGGGCTCATACCGCCCTTGGCTTCCATTTGTTTCCACAAGCCGATGGCTTCTTGAAATTTGCCGCCGTTGTAGGCTTCCGTGGCTTTTTGAGCAAGCGTTTCGAGGGAAATATCCCCTTTTCTGGTCTGAGGTTCCAGGATTTTCTCTTCCTGCAAATAGGTATCCGCAAGCTGGGATGCGGAGGGGGTTGAAGGGCCCCAAAGCCAGAAGAACAACAGGACGGGCAACAGCAGCGATGCCGCTACCAATAACCAAGTCCTGAGGGGGTTGCGGGAAGCGACCCGCAGTTTGCCGATACTCCCGCGTTGAACATGGTGTTCCTTATCCAGTATTTTCGCCCACTTTTGCTTTTTATCCCGGTTAAATTTTGCCCGGAGTAGCTTTCCTGTCAACTCGTCCAATTCCTGTTGCGTGAGGTCAGGGTTCGTGTATTTTTCAGCGTCTTTCATCGTCAATTAATTTTCTGGTATTGAAATGCTTACAAACAGTTCTCTTAATTTATCCATACAGCGCTGTTTTTGTTTCCGTACAGCCACTGCTGATCTGTTAAGCCCGGCAGCAATATGCTCCAGGGTGGCTCCTGAGTAATAAAACGCTTCGAGAAGCGTCTGGCAGTCTTTTAAAAGTCCATCCCAGGCTTTATTTAAAGTAGCATAAGCTTCATCGTCTATTTCTTCGGGCGCTTCCTGCAGGTCTATGTTTTCCAGCCCTATAAGCTTATTTTGTTTTTTAATCCACTTTAAATAAACCTGTCCGGCCATTCTTGTGAATAAAAAGCGGAGGTTTCCATAAGCAATCCGACCGGATTTCAAGCGCCTGCAAAACTCAAGCATCGTGCTCATCGAAGCATCATAAGCATCTTCTGAGGAAGCGTTGTACATATTCATTAAATACTTACAGCAATCTTCAAAGTGGGTCAGAAAGACCTGTTCAAAAAGTGTCTCGTCGCCTTTTTCCAATTCTAATAACAATCTGTTGAATTCAGCTTCCGTCAATCCAAAATTTTTGTTCATCGCCGTAGAGGTGTGGTGCATTTCACGCCCGGCAATGTTATGAAATACTTTGGAAAGCGATTGTGTTACCCCATCAGATTCTAATAAAAAAGTCCTACTGGCTCTGGTTCTAATGACAGTCAGCACCTGCTGCGGGTTTCGTTCACAGCCATAAAGCCCTTCTTCGCTGCTCTTCAGCAAAGAAAGCCAATACCTCCCCCATAGCTCAAGGATAAGCACTAACAAACACAGTATTGACGTAAGCAAGAAGATTGTTTGCATGGCAGATGGTTCTTTTAAATCAATGCAATCGTCTTATAGAAGCGCTGAGTGTGCGAAGTGTGACTTCTGCGGGTATCTAATTATTTTGCCTATAGAAATTTTCTGACTGTCACGCTTATCCTATTGATGCCTTATAGAGGGATTTATAGTATATCCATCTTTATATACTACTTTTTGCAGAGGAGGGGGGCATAATTAGAAGATGATACCCCCGAACGCCAATGATTACAATTAATCTTTTTCGCCCTTTATGATGTAGCTGGCTCATGGCCGGCTGCATCCTTTTTTATCCAATTTGTATTCCAAAATATCCAACTGCGCTACTTTTATCGCAACAAGTCTATTACTTTTATTCGCGATTTCTGTCACATTTTACGCTGCAAACGCTTATAGCTCCCGAAGAACAAATTTTGATTTACTTCCAAAAATAATTAAGGGCATGAAAAAGAATTTAAACGTGCGGATTACTTCTTCCGCTTTTCTGGTATTGAGTATTTTTTTATTCAGCTTTTCTGATAGCTTTTCACAATCCTACAGTCCCAATCAAATGCTGATCAAGTTTCAGCCAGGCATTACAGATGCGACCATTTCCAACTACAAAAACTCAATAGGAGCCTTGGAAGTAGCAGAAACTCAGGTCAGTGACATCCACCTCTGGTATATCCCAAATTTCTGGTTAGCCTATGCCAATCATGGGTGGATCAACATCAATGAGGTCGTTAATGGCTCAGTCGGTAAAGCTGAAGTAAACTCTGCCGGCTTCAATCATGAGAGTACCCTGCCTCACTTTAATTTGGGTGCTTCAGGTTTTTCGACATGGAACCCAACTGAGGTCTGTCCTGAATTTACCCTTTTTCCCCCGGTTAAACCAAATACGGTCAAAGTGGCCGTATTGGATACCGGGATTGGGTACACCGGCTCTAATAATGACCCGGAATTTTGCAACGATGCTTTGTTCAGCCCCTACTATGGCTCCTATCTCGGCTACGATTATGTCAACAATGACAGCGAACCACGCGACGATCATGGGCATGGTTCTCACATTGCAGGCATCATCGCACAAATGGCTACTTTCAATCCCAATCTGGATATGGAATTGATGTCCTTTAAAACCCACAATAACCAGGGATTGGGCATCGCTTTTAACGTCATTTTGGCAATAGAGCAGGCTGTGCTGATGGGTGCCGATATCATCAACATGAGCTTCAGCTATCCGGCTACTCCGCAGGGCACCAAACCGGATCCGCTCAAGGTAGCCATTGATGCCGCAGGAGATCAGGGCGTATTGGTCATAGCTGCCGCCGGGAATGTCAGCAATTCGATGATTCCGGGGGGTGCCAGCCCTTTGTTTTATCCGGCAGCCTATCCTTGCGACAACATCATTTCTGTGGCTTCGGTGAACTGCAACCGGCAATTGTCCCACTTCAGTGCCTGGGGCATACCAGAGGTAGACATCGCCATGCTGGGTGAGAGCATTCAGGGGCCTCATTATATTTCTGGAAATATGGTGCTAAAGAGCGGCACTTCCCAGGCTGCAGCCATCGTTTCCGGTATCGCTGCCCAACTCGCCTCTAACATGGACGTCTTCCATTATGCTCCCTTAAAATGCAGCATCCTGGAGGGCGCCGAGTATACTGCCAATTTGGAGAACCTCATCCTGACAGAAGGCGTCGCCAATGCCCAGGAAGCATTCAATGTCCTGTCAAACGGATGTTCAGCAATAGAAAACTTTGTCTCCTTTCCAGGCACGTTCATCAGCCAAGCTTCCGGCGAAATACTTTCCGTATTTCCGAATCCTTTCCAGCATGAATTGAATTTAATCTACCAGGCAAAACAAGTTGGAGAAGTTACTTTTACGGTCTCTGATGCCCGGGGAAGCACCCTGTATTCTGAAAAGAGAATGCAGGACGAACCCGGCAATATTGAATTCTCCTGGTCTCCCGGACAATCGGTTGCACCTGGTCTGTATTTTACCCGCATTCATCTTGCCGGCCAAACAATCACGAAAAAAGTCGTTAAGTAACGTGTGCGAATCAGGGGTAGAAGAACCTTTTTGCCCCTGATTCGCACGATTAATGTTGATTCCCCCCTTCCTGACAGCAGTTGCGCGTTTATCGTTTAAAAACCTGACGAGGGTTTTGCAATAAGGTGTACGAAGCCTTTCCTTACGGATATTTATCTGGTATATCTATATTTGCCAGGCAATGATTTATTGCAGTTAAACCATCCCGGCGATGAAGTTTACTTCCCTTGTTTTGTTTGCGCTGTGTGCCCTTCCAGGCTTTGCTGCTAATATAGACACCCTGATTGTCAAATCTGTCGCTCAGGCCGATTCCCTGCGCAGCATTGGTCAGGCCGACAAAGCACTGAATCTGTTGATGCAAGTTCGACAAGACCGCGCATTCAAAAACGCGTCCTGTCTTTCCCAAAGCCTCCTCTATCACAAAACGGGGGTTTGCCACTACATGCTGGATCACTATCGGGAGGCATTGAACTACTGGCGGGATACTTCGCTTCAGATCAGGCTTGCCTGCCTGGGAAAAAACCACAAGGAAACAGCCAATTCGTATTATGCGGTGGCCATGGCTTATCGTTACCTCGGCGATAAAAAAACGGAAGGGAAGTACGTCCGGGACGCCCTCATGATCATGGAAGCGCTGCCTGAAAAGGATCTGCAAACGTTGGCTCAATACTATCTCCAGGCAGGTTACCTTTTTGCTACTTTAGAAGATTACGGGCAGGCGCTTAATTATTATGAGCAGTCGGAAAGACTGTATTCAAACCTCCCTGATCTGGAAGATAACAAAAAATCAGCCTACCTGGCAGAGATCAAAAAACACAAGGGACTTTCTAAAGCCTATCAGGGAAAAGGCAAAGAAGCTGTCCGCGATTTGTTTGCGGCCATTGAATGGTATAAAAAAACGGAAGGCAGTATTCAAACGGCAAACATTGGCCAGTGCTATCAGAACCTTTCTATTGCTTACGCCGAAATATCCGACTACGCCAACGCCGAAAAGTATGGACAAATGGCCATAAAAATCAACCGCACCTTGTCCAACCCGATAGAATCCAGCCACAATTATGAATCGCTGGGCAGGATCAAAAAACGGCAGGGGCGCTATGCCGAAGCGCTGAATTATTTCCAACAATCCCTGAACATCCGGCTAAGCGCTCGTAACCAAAAGCTGATCTCCAACGCTTATGAGAACATCGCCGATGTGTATGCAGAACAACAAGACTTTGCCCGCGCAATGGAACACTACCAGCTCGCCGTTACTTACCTGACGCCGGGTCAAAAGCGCCAGCATGAAGTTCCAGCCGTCATAGCACAGCAAAACATCGTTGATCGCTCGGGTTTGCTGCGGGTCACCGGCTTGCAGGCTCGCTGCCTGCATCAACAGTTCTCCCGTAACAACGACCGGTCAAGCCTTGAAAAAGCGCACATTTTTTTTCGGACTTACGACACGCTGCACATTCAGATCCGGCAACAATATAAAGAAACCAGTTCCAAATACTGGTTGATGCAAACGGCTATGCCGGTTTACGAGGAAGCCATTGGCACGGCCTTACAATTGTACCGGCTAAGCGGAGAAAAAGCTTATCTGGAAGAAGCTTATTTATACAGTGCAAAGGGCAAAGCGGCTGTCTTGCTGGAAGGTCTGCAGGAATTAGACGCCAAACTGAATGGCATTCCGTCTGCAGTTTTTGCAAAAGGACAATCCATTCAGGATACTTATTCCAAACTCGAACAGCAATTCTTTGAAACGCTTCCGCTTGGCAACGAACGGCTGCTCGATTCGCTCCGAAATGCATTGTTCACAGTAAGGCAGCAATACAATGCATATACGGAAGAACTGGAGGCCAAATATCCGGCTTATTTTCAATTAAAATACGCGCTTCCGAACGCGGCATCAGTGGAAGCGCTTCGAAAAAAACTACCCGCCGACGCGGTCATTCTGGAATATTTTATTGGAAAAAATACGATTTACATTTTCAAAATCTCAAAGGCGGGTATCGAGTGTTTTGAAACCGCTAAACCTGCCGATTTTGAACAATCCTGTTTTGCGTTCAGAAAGCTTTCGGATGGTAGCCTGCCCTTTGATCCCGGACAATACACCCTTGTCGGCAATGCCCTGTTCGAGGTGCTGCTGGCAAAGCCCCTGCAAGGTTTGAATCCCGCCATAAACAGGCTGATCATCATTCCCGACAACCTGCTGTTGCAGTTGTCTTTCGACGTGTTGCCTTATCAGGTCATTGCCCCCGGCGACGGAGAAAATTTGCCTTACCTGATCAAAAAATACGCCATCAGCATTTCCTATTCCAACCAATTGATTTTTGGTGAAAAAGTAAAGCGGCGCAGAGCAAAGCGCTATGGTGGTTTCGGCCTTGAATATGACGATTTTACACTGGAGGGATTCAAATCGCTGAACATCCCCGGCGACAGCGTGCTGAAAAAACGATCGGCCGGAAGGCTGCCCAACTCTGACGATGAAGTTGCGGAAATTGCGGATCTGTTGAACGGCGACGCCTGGATCAACGAAAAGGCCACCAAAAGTGCTTTTTACGCCAATTCGCCCGATTACCGCATTCTCCATTTGGCCATGCACGGCATCATTGATGAAGCGGAACCGCTCAACTCTGCTTTGATATTTTCAAGAGAAAAAGACGGGAACGATGATTTTATACTCCGGGCAACGGAAGTGTACAATTTCAGTTTTCAGGCTGAAATGGCGGTGCTGAGCGCCTGCAATACCGGCAAAGGAGAACTTACGCCGGAGGGCGTCAGGAGTTTGGCGCGCGCCTTTACCTATGCTGGTTGCCCCAGCTTGGTAGGAAGTCTCTGGTACGCATACGATGAGCCTTCCCGCGAAATTTTAGTTGCGTTTTACAGGCATCTCAAAACGGGAAAACCCAAAGACGTTGCACTGCAATTGGCCAAAATGGATTACCTCCAAAACGCCTCTCCTACCTATACGCTCCCGGAATATTGGTCAAACCTCGTGGTGATCGGCGACCCCGAAGCACTGGACTTAGGAACCGGACGCACGAACTGGTTGCTGGTTCTGGGGGGAATTGCGCTGGCAGGATTGGTTTTGGTTGGGTATAAAAGGTTTTTGTAAAGGGGGCAAGTTTGCAAGGGGCAAGTAGGCAAATGGGCGACCCGAAACCATGAAATTTCGGGTCGCTTAATTTTCAAATTTTCAAATTCCCCTAAGCTTTTTCCTTCACCGGGCAGGTGCTCAATCCGACCAAAGAATAAAGTGGGCAGAAGCTCACCAAACTTGTGGCAACGAATACGCCCGCCAAAACCAGCAGTACTAAGCCCAATGTGCCTGTTAACGTGCCCGTGAAATAAAGCGTTGCCATGATCGCTGCAACAACCACCCTGAAAATGCGGTCTGTGGTTCCCATGTTCTTTTTCATAGAAGATTTTTTTTTAGTTGGTAAATGCTTGAATCAATAGAACAATGCCTGAAACGATGACGGCACATAGCAGGCATACAAAAATCAATTTGACTATTTTGTTCTTCATGATTCTGGCGGTAAAGTTAGGGCGACCCAACCTGAAAGAAGGTGATGAATGTCACACTGACGGGAGATATTATCCCACAATTGACACTCCAATTAGTTTACCAATCCCAAAAGTAATGGCTGCAGCTGCGAGGCCAAAAACAACTTGCCGGAATCCCGAATACCACACGCTTTTCCCGGTAAACAAGGTAATGGAAGCGCCAATTAGAAACAAGCCAACGCCGCTTAATCCTGTACTGATTAAAACCGCCTGTATTCCGCCGGTAAAGAAAAAAGGAATCACGGGAATGATGGCACCTACCCCAAAGAGCAAAAAAGAGGTTACTGCGGCTTCAATGGCGGAACCTTTCAAGTCTTCGCTATTGATGCCCAGTTCTTCTTTAATCAAGACTTCATGGGCGTGGTCTTTATTAGAAATAATGTCTTTTGCCATTTTCCGGGCTTGTTCTTCAGGGATTCCTTTTGACAGGTAAATCAGCGCCAATTCTTTTTCTTCTCCCTCCGGATTGGTCTCCAGCTCTTCCAGTTCTAATTGCATTTGATTTTCGTAAAGCTCCTGCGAACTTTTGACCGAAATCCATTCTCCGAGTGCCATAGACAATGCGCCAGCCAAAAGCCCGGCAAGCCCGGCTAATAAAACCCCTTCCTGACCGCTTGTTGCACCTGCGATGCCCATCACCAAACTAAAATTGGAAACCAGGCCGTCGTTTCCCCCCAATACCGCAGCCCGCAAAGCATTCCCGCCAACCGATCGGTGCCGTTTTTCAAATCTGGCCAAATTTGTCCCGGATACTTTGGCACCATTGTTTAAAATGTTTTTCAGAATGGTAACATGTGCCGTGTCAGCTATTGAATTGGCGATACTGCTTTGACTTTTTGCATTTAAAATAGAAGACGAAATACTTTTTTCGGTGTCTAACAACACCCCCAAAACATAATCATATCCTAAGATTTTACCGATAGTCTTTAATATTCTGGCTCTTTTTGAAGGGGGCGGTATCCGGCTGAGGTCCAGATTGTTTTTCTTCATAAAGGCGATGGCGTGGCCGTGCTCTATTTCGCTCATTTGGCGGAATACGTTGGCGATATTGGCGTCTTCTTCGTGATCGGCGAGTATTTGATAGAGAAAACTTGCGTCAACTTCGGTTTGGATATTTTTCAAACTGACCATCTTTTTTTGTTTAAATGTACAATAGACTTGTTGCGGCCGGATCATCGCGGGCGTAAAATGGCATTTTTTTACCCAATCTTCGCCTTTTTTCGATCACGTAGCTGGGCTATGTTCCCTCAAAAAGCCTTTGACTGAATGACTGAGCGATCCCGAAGGGGAATGCCCAGTGGGCATTCAAGTGAAGGAATGCGCCAGCAGTGTGTAGCAGCTCATTTCCCCCCCCACGCTGCCCCATGGCAAGAAGTCTAATGATTTGAGGAGCGCTGCACGAGTATGGCATCAAAAAAAAAGAGACGCTTTTCGGCATCTCTTCCAGTCGGATGATATACAGTGGGTTTGGTGATTTCTTCTGTGTTTTTCAACCCCTGCTATAATGCTGTATGTATTCCGGAAGTTGCAGTCCCGGTTTTCCGGTTTCGTCTGCATGCGGTGCTTGAGGTACAAGCTTCATCGGCAGCACGCCCGCCCAGACGTCCAGATTCATGTCTTCTTCGTCGTCTACCACGCCGTGTGCCCTGAATTTGACTGATGCTTCTTCAATTTCGACGGCGATGAACATCGTTTTTTTCATTTCGCCCGGATCCGGTTGGCGGGCGTCGTCCCAGCGGCCAGGGACAATGTGTTCTGAAAAACGCTCGGCAGCGAGCCAGCGCTCGGTGGGATCGGTCACTTCCCGGGTTTTGCCGAAAGCCACCACCGATCGGTAGTTCATCGAATGGTGAAAAACCGAACGCGCCAGTACTAAGCCGTCTATTAAGGTCACACTCACGCAAACCGGAATGCCCTTTGCCATTTGCATGAAAAAATGGCTGCCAACCGACCCATGCAGGTACAGGGTGTTTTCCACCCGGCAGTAGGCCGTGGGAATCATAAAAGGCTGCCCTTCAAGGTTAAAAGCGACGTGGCAAACTAAGCCTTCGTCTAAGATGGCATCGCGGGACGCCGGATTGGCATCGTAGCGTTTGGGATAGTAGCGGCTTCCCTGCGTGCGGGATGTTTTTACTTTCATGGTCGTGTGTGTGTTCCTCCGATTTTATCGGAGGTTAATCAACTATGCCCTTACAGGGCTTTACGTTAATCAATTATGCCCTTACAGGGCTTTACCGACGCCTTACAGGGTCTTTTTGAATGCCACAAAAATAATCCTATTCCGGACCGCTTAAAACATCCGGATTTCAAATAACCAGTAGTCCGGTTGATGAATTACCTTTGTTTTCAAATCACCCGACGATGCAAACTTTTGCCAACCTGCTCACCATTGATAAATCTGAAAAAACGCCGCTGTTCCTGCAAATTTCCACTGCGATCAGCGACAACATTCGCCGGGGCGTCATCTTAGCCGGCGCACAACTGCCTGGTACCCGCGTCCTCGCCGAATCGTTGGGCATCCATCGCAAAACGGTCGTCGCCGCTTACGAAGAATTGCTGGCGCAGGGCTGGATAGAAACCAAAGCGTCGAGCGGCACCTTCGTCAGCAAGAAACTCCCCGAAATGAAGCCGGTTGATTTACAAAAAACGCCGGCGCGGACGACTGGCTCTGGCCCTAAAGCCGGTTTTGCCTTCCACAACGATCCCTTGCTCCAGCGTCCAATCATAAAAGGCAGCAACGTACTGGCATTCAACGATGGTTTTCCAGATGTGCGCTTAGCGCCCTGGAATGCCTTAAGTCGGGCATTCCGAACGATATTGCGGCAAGGCTATCGCAAAAACCTGCTTTTTTACAGCGACCTGTTTGGCGAGTCTTCCCTGCGGGCAACGATGGCCGCCTACCTGCGCGAAACCCGCGGCCTGCCAGTGGCAGAGGAAAACATCCTGATCACGCGAGGGAGTACCATGGGCCTGTACCTTACGTCAAACTTAGTGCTGCGCCCTGGCGATGTGGTGATCGTCGGCGAAATATCTTACGGATCGGCCAATCTGATTTTTCAAAAAACCGGCGCGAAACTCATGAAAGTACCCATAGACGAGCGCGGACTTGATGTGAATGCCATTGCGGAGCTTTGCAAAAAGAATCCGGTGCGCCTGATTTACGTGACGCCCCACCACCACTACCCGACGACCGTTACCATGCCTGCTGAACGACGCATAGGCTTGCTCCAGCTTGCACAGACTTATAATTTCTGCATCCTGGAAGACGACTACGACTACGATTTTCATTACGATTGCAACCCGGTTGTGCCCCTTGCGGCCGCCGACGCCGGCGGGCATGTGGTATACACGGGGTCTTTGTGCAAGGCCATTTCGCCCGCCCTGCGCATCGGCTACGTTGCTGCGCCGGCGGATCTCATCCAAGGTATGGGGCAGTTGCGGCGCATCATTGACCGACAGGGCGACCAACTGATGGAAGCAGCGGTGGCTATTTTATTCAAAGAAGGCGAAATACGCCGCCACCTGAAAAAAGCGCAAAAAACCTACCATCGGCGCAGGGACGTTTTTTGTGAAATGCTGAAAAACGAATTGGGTCACGTCGTCAAATTTGCTAAACCAACAGGCGGCATGGCGGTCTGGGCGACATTCGACAGGTCGGTTGCGCTGCCAGTTCTTGCAAAAAAAGCAGGCGCAAACGGACTGTTGATATCCGACGGAACTGGTTATGACCCAATGCTGAATGCTACCCGGCTTGGCTTTGCTTCGGTGAATGAAGAAGAAATGGAACACGGGATGGGTATTTTGAAGCGGTTGTTATAGGATCATTGCGATTTATGACTTAAATCATAAACGACCTGGTTAACATCGCCGAAATTTACACAAAATTTAAACCGTAAAAGCGATGAATCAATTACTTGTAGTGTTTTCAACCATGGCCTTAATCGTGTTGCTGTCGGCATGTGGCGGCAGTAGCGCTCCAACTTCATCTGGCACCCCTCCAAAATCTATGTTGGAAGATACGCCTTCCTACGACCCGAGGCGGGGAGAAGGAAAATTCACCGCCGAAATGCTCAACCTTGGTGCTCAATTAGACGCAACGATGGCTGCATCCGGCGAAACCATCCAAGGCGTTAAATGCGCAGCCTGCCATAAACTAACCGAAGAAAGATTAGTAGGCCCGGGCTGGAAAGGCGTGACCACGCGTAGAAACCCGGAATGGATTATGAATTTCATCACTAATCCTGACCCGATGATCGAAAAAGACCCTGTCATCCGCGCACAATTGGAATTGTGTCTGGTGCGCATGCCAAATCAGAATCTAACGGATACCGAAGCGCGGGAGGTTCTTGAATTTATGCGGAAAAACGATGAGGGAAAGTAACAAGATTTCCAAAAAAACCATTGGAGGTTCTTTTGATTTGAAGGTGCTTCAAACGGTACTTTCTATGCCCTGATTAAATATTTTTCTGAAATCAAAACAAATATCATGAAAAACAGCATCATTAAACTAACCTTTGCCGGTTTGTTCATTGCTGCCCTTTTAGGCGGTTGCAAGCCTAAAAATATGAGCACTGCGGTAAGCGGCGATATGGCTGCAAAAGCGACGTAGCGCCGGGGCAATACGATGAATACTACAATTTTGTCAGTGGCGGCTTCAGCGGCCAGATGAGCGTTTACGGACTACCCAGCGGGCGCTTGTTGCGCGTCATTCCTGTTTTTTCGGTTGACCCGGAAAAAGGCTGGGGCTACAGCGAAGAAACCAAACCGATGCTCAACACCTCGCACGGATTTGTACCGTGGGACGACTTGCACCATACCGAAATGTCGCAAACCAATGGCGAAATTGACGGGCGCTGGGTATTCGGAAACGGCAACAATACCCCCCGTGTGGCGCGCATTGATTTAACGACTTTCCGCACCACCGAAATCATTGAACTGCCCAACAGCGGCGGCAACCACTCCTCTCCGTTTATTACTGAAAACACGGAATATGTGGTTGCGGGTACCCGTTTCAGTGTGCCTGCCGATAACGTAAACGGCGATGTTCCGATTAACACCTACAAGCAAAATTTCAAAGGGCACATCAGTTTCATTAGCGTCAACAAAGACAATGGGGAGATGGATCTTGCTTTTCAAATCCAGTGCCCCGGCGTCAATTTTGACCTGAGCCACGCGGGGAAAGGCAAATCGCATGGCTGGTTTTTCTTCTCCTGCTACAACACCGAACAGGCCAACACCCTGCTGGAAGTCAATGCTTCCCAAAAGGACAAAGACTTCATCATGGCAGTGAACTGGAAAAAAGCAGAAGAATACATCAAAGCGGGCAAAGGCAAAAAAGTCCCGGTTTCTTACGCCCACAATACCTGGGACGAAAAAACGCATACGGCTAAATCCGAAATGAAAAAAGAGGTTTTGGTGCTGGATTCGAAGGAGTTGCAGGACATCTGCTACATGATTCCCTGCCCGAAATCTCCACACGGCTGCGACGTAGACCCAACAGGCGAATACATCGTTGGCAGCGGGAAATTGGCCGCGCTGATCCCGGTATTTAGCTTTGATAAACTGCAAAATGCCATTGCAAACAAAACATTTGACGGCGAATACGAAGGCATTCCGGTGATCAAATACGAAGCGGCGCTGCACGGTGAAGTAAAGAAACCCGGCTTAGGCCCGTTGCACACCGAATTTGACGGCAAAGGCAATGCCTATACCTCGTTTTTTGTTTCTTCGGAAGTGGTCAAATGGAACATTAAGGACTTGACCGTATTGGACAGAGTCCCCACTTATTATTCGATTGGTCACTTGTGCATTCCGGGCGGCGACAGTAAAAAGCCCTCCCCCAAATACCTGATTGCGTACAACAAAATCACGAAAGACCGGTATTTGCCAACGGGTCCTGAGCTGGCTCAAAGTGCGCAATTGTTCGACATCAGCGGCGATAAAATGCAGATGATTCTGGATTTTCCGACCATTGGCGAGCCGCACTACGCGCAGGCTTGTCCGGCAGAGTTGATCCGGGACAAACAGGTGAAAATATTTAAAATCGGAGAGAATATGCACCCCTACGTAGCCAAAGGTGAAGCGGAAACCAACGTGACCCGCGATGGGAACAAAGTGCATGTAAAAATGACGTCTATCCGCTCCCACTTCTCACCGGATAACATAGAAGGCATCAAAATGGGCGACGAGGTTTATTTCCACCTGACCAATTTAGAACAAGACTGGGACGTACCGCACGGCTTTGGCATTAAAGGCGCGAATAACGCCGAATTGCTCATCATGCCAGGCGAAACGGCTACGTTAAAGTGGATGCCAGACAGAATCGGCATTTTCCCCATGTACTGCACCGATTTTTGCAGCGCGCTGCACCAGGAGATGCAGGGATACATCCGGGTTTCCCCTGCTGGCAGCAACGTACCGTTGAGCTTTAGTTTGGGCAAAAACGGGCCTGATCCGGTGCAATAAGGCACAACGTTCTCCCAGCGTTGTGTTCGTTGTGATCGTTGTGTGAAACAAAAAACAGAAATTTATTTCACACAACGGCACAACGAACACTACGTTTTGTGAAACAAAAAAGGCGCCGTGCGTGTACCACAGACTTTTCTTTCAAAGCATTTATTTTAATACACCATGAGGAACGAAAATCAAAAACTAAGTACCTTATCCAAAGCACTGCTTGTGATCTGCGCTATTTCTCTCGGCATCGCTATTTTCGTTCCCTTGTGGCGCATAGAACTATCTGCTCCTCAATATCCGGAAGGTTTGATGTTGCAAATTTTTCCGCACAAATTAGGCGGGCAAGTAGAGATTATCAATGGGTTAAATCATTATATTGGTATGAAAACGCTGCATACAGAGGATTTTTTTGAGTTTACCATCCTGCCATATCTGATCGGTTTTTTTGCACTGATTGCTTTGCTGGTTGGGTTTTTCGGGAATAAGCGCTCACTTTATGCTTTCTTTGGATTATTTGTCGTATTTGGCATTGTAGCAATGGTTGATTTTTATCGCTGGAATTACAATTACGGGCATAATTTAGACCCCAGCGCAGCGATTATTGTGCCGGGGATGGCTTATCAACCGCCTTTAATTGGCTACAAGCAGCTGCTCAATTTCGGAGCTTATTCCATACCGGATACCGGGGGCTGGTTGTTCGTAGCCAGCGGATTGCTCCTGCTTTTTGCTACATTAAAAGAATCCGGGTTTTTAAACAAATTCATCAAAAGCAAAAGCACGGCTTTGGCAATATTTTTTTCAATGCTCTTTGCGTCTTGTAGCGGCCCGGAAATTCCCGACATAAAATTGAACACAGACAATTGTGATTTTTGTAAAATGACCATCGCAGATGGCCGCTTTGGCGCAGCCCTGACTACTCAAAAAGGCAGGGTTTATAAGTTTGACGACCTGTCGTGCCTGGTTCACTACAAAAACGAAAATAAAGCAACAGGATTCCAGCAGTTTTATGTTTCAGATTTCACAAAATCCAATGTATTGATCCTGGTTGAGCAGGCATTTCTCATTAAAGGAGAAGAAGTCCGGAGCCCCATGCGGGGAGATGTGGCCGCATTTAGCAATGCTGAAAATGCGAAAATGTATTTGGAGAAGTTTGGTGCAGCGTCTGTTGAATGGAAAGTTATTTCAAATTAGTTCTACTCAAAATATGAAAACCTTAACCGCCATCCTGTTCCTGTTGCAATTCGCTTCGTTTGCCGGAGCAACGGTCATCCACGTAGGCAAGGGATTTCCGGTGCAGCAAATACAAGCGGCCATTCGCCAGGCGAAAAATGGCGATACCGTGATGGTGCATGGAGGCTGGTACAAAGAGGGCAACCTGTTGATTGACAAATCTTTGACTTTACTGGGCATCAACCGCCCGGTACTGGATGGCCAGAAGAAATTCGAGGTGGTTTCCATCAAAGCCGATCGGGTTGTTTTGGATGGTTTTCAAATACAGGATTCGGGTTATGCAACCATGGAAGATCCGTGTGCCATCAAGGTATATGACAGCAATGAGGTGACGTTGAGCAACAATGTATTGGAAGATAATTTTTTTGGCATTTACATTCAGTACGGCAAAAAATGCATCGTTAAAAACAACCGGATTCGGGCTTATGGTACAGAAGAGCAACAGATCGGCAACGGTATCCATTGCTGGAAAAGCGATAGTCTGCAAATCATCGGCAATACAATTTCAGGGCATCGGGACGGCATTTATTTTGAATTTGTTTCCAATTCCATAATTTGGCGCAATTTCGCGCATCACAATATCCGGTATGGACTCCATTTTATGTTTTCCAACGACGATGCATACATCACCAATATCTTCCGGCACAATGGCGCAGGCGTAGCGGTGATGTTCAGTAAAAACGTCAAAATGTTCGATAACCTGTTTGAAGAAAACTGGGGCGATGCCGCGTACGGTTTATTGTTGAAGGAAATAAACGACAGTTATATTTTCGGCAATCGCTTTGTCAGCAATACTTCCGGGATTTATATGGATGGTACAAACCGGTTGAAAGTAGAAAAAAATGTATTTGAAAACAACGGCTGGGGCATGAAAATCCAGGCAAGTTGCAACGAAAACGAAGTGGTCGCCAATAATTTTTTGGGGAATACTTTTGACATCAGTACCAACGGCACTTTGGTGTTGAATACGTTTAACGGCAATTATTGGGATAAGTACGAGGGATATGACTTAGACAAAAACAACATTGGCGACGTGCCTTTCCATCCGCTCAGTATCTTTTCGGTGATTGTAGAAAACAATCCGCCTGCCATGCTTTTATTTCGTAGCTTTATCGTGACCCTGTTAGACAAATCGGAAAAATTAATTCCGACGCTGACGCCTGATAATTTCATTGACAATACCCCATTAATGCGCTCGCTTGAACTATGATTGACATCCGGCATATATCGAAAAATTTCGGAAAGTTTAAGGTACTCGACGACATTAATCTAACCTGCTCCAAAGGCGAATGCATCGCCCTGATTGGCCCCAATGGCTGTGGAAAAACAACCCTCATCAAGAGTATTCTGGGCATTGTTTTGCCCAGCAAAGGGGATATTATTTTCATGGGGCAAAACATTGCAAACTCCTTCCAATACCGGGAGCACATCGGGTATATGCCGCAAATCGGGCGTTATCCCGACAATATGACCATCGGGCAGATCATTGAAATGATGAAAGAAATTAGAAAATCGAGCGCGCCAGACGAAGCTTTGCTGCATCAATTTCAACTGCGCACTTTGTTTGACAAAAAAATGAGGACGCTTTCGGGTGGAACCACGCAAAAAGTCAGCGCCACCTTAGCTTTCCTGTTCAACCCGGATGTGTTGATTTTAGACGAGCCTACTGCGGGATTAGATCCACTTTCAGCAGACATTTTAAAAGAAAAAATAATTGAGGAAAAGCAAAAAGGAAAGCTGATCCTGATCACTTCTCATTTGCTCAGCGAATTGGATGATTTAATCACCCAACTCATTTATATGCAGGATGGAAAAATCAGATTTCACAAAACGATTGAAGCGTTGAAGCGCGAAACAGGGGAGGAAAAAATATCGAAATCTATTTCCATGATGCTCAAAAGCGGCCGTAATGAATAGGATTGTAAAATTCGTGGTACTCGATATTTTAAAGAATCGGATTGTGTTGATTTACACTTTCATTTTAGCAGTACTTTCCTGGAGTGTTTTTAGCCTGGAAGACAGCAGTACCAAAGGATTGCTTTCGTTGCTCAATATTATTTTACTAATCGTGCCTTTAGTGAGCATCATTTTTACAACAATTTACCTGTACAACAGTGCAGAATTTATTGAATTGTTGTTGAGTCAGCCCATTCAGCGCAAAAAAATATGGCTGAGCTTATTTATAGGAATGTCGGTCTCTATGGTGCTTGCTTTTGTGATTGGTGCGGGTGTTCCTTTATTGATCTACGAAGCATCATCGGTCGGATTTATGATGCTGGGAACGGGCTGTCTGGTTTCTGTCGTGTTTGTGGCCATTGCCTTTTTGAGTGCGATCATCACCCGCGATAAAGCCAAAGGCATCGGCATTTCCATTATGCTCTGGCTGTTTTTTGCATTGTTGTACGATGGCTTGATTTTGTTTTTGATGTTCCAATTGTCAGATTATCCCATTGAAAAAGCGATGGTCGGCATCAGCGCATTAAACCCCATTAGTTTGGCGCGGATTCTAATTTTATTGCACTTAGATGTTTCTGCCATGATGGGCTATACAGGCGCTATTTTTAAAGATTTTTTTGGTACAACGGCGGGCTTGTTTATTTCATTTTTTTTATTGGCGCTATGGATAATTGTGCCTTTTTATATTTCTCTACTCAAATTCAAAAAAAAGGACTTATGACCATCAAAGAGGTGTTTTCAGCGCTCGAAAATGCAACGCACCCCGTGGCAAGAGCGTTGCATAAAGGATCGGATTTTAAAGTAATGGTCATTGGGTTTAAAAAGGGAATGATCCTGAAAGAACACTTGACAAAAACCACAACTAAATTGACGATTTTATCCGGGAATGTCATCTACCGGGAAGGGGAAAAACAAGTCCGTTTGGCGCAATATGAAGAAGTTAATATTCCAGTTGATCAATTGCACTCCGTGGAAGCATTAACAGATAGTTTGTGTTTATTAACGCAAGGCTAAAAACTAAGGACATGAAAGCGGACATTCAAAACCGGGCAGATATTGAAACCCTCGTCAATACTTTTTACGAAAAAGTAAAAAAAGACGAGGCGATCAGCTACTTTTTCACGGAGGTGATCCCTGTAAATTGGGAGCATCACCTGCCAATAATGTACGATTTTTGGGAAAACCTTCTTTTTGCCACCGGGAATTACGAAGGCAACCCGATGGCAAAGCACAAGGGCATTCATCGCAAAAGTCCGTTGTCCATGAGCCACTTTCAGCAGTGGATTCGCTTGTTTAACGAAACAGTAAATGAACTTTTTGAAGGCGAAAATGCCGAACTCATTAAGCAACGCGCACAAAGTATTGCGACCGTCATGCAGGTAAAAATACACAACAGTTAGTGGCTGTCTTTAGCGTCCGATAACTGCGTTGTATTTTGCCCCAAAACTGGTCATTTACGCAAGTAAACTCCCGTTTTTGGAGCGAAATACGCCTTGTTCTCGAACGCTAAAGAGCAGACACCGACTAAATGGACAGACGCTAAGTAGTGTCTGTCTTTATAGTCCGATAACTGCGTTGTACTTTGCCCCAAAATCGGTCATTTACGCGAGTAAACTCCCGTTTTTGGAGCGAAATACGCCTTGTTCTCGAACGCTAAAGAGCAGACACCGACTAAATGGACAGACGCTAAGTAGTGGCTCCATGCCTGAAATTTCATCATTCCCGTATCAAATGCTATGCAAATAATTGATGAAAATATCCTGATTACCTGGGGCACCGCCGTAAAAAGGTATGCCAAAAATGAAGTCATTTTTGAAGAAGGTACCACGTCGAGGTTTTATTACCAAATAAAAGAAGGCAGTGTGAAAATGTTCAACACAAATGAAGAAACCCGGGAATTTACCCAGGGTGTTTTTACAACCGGAGATAGTTTCGGCGAGCCACCGCTTTTTATCAATGAATTGTACCCGTCAACGGCCATTGCTATGACAGACAGCATCATTTTTAAGCTCTCAAAAGATACTTTTTTTAAAATACTGACAGAATACCCCACTATCCAACAGGCGTTTACCACACTTTTCGCCCAACGCGTTTATTCAAAATCCAATTCCCTGCGGGACATCGTCAACCACACCCCCGAAGAACGCATCATCAGTTTCCTGAATGCCTGCAAAAAGAAAATGCAGGGTAGCGATGAAAAAATTAAAATCACGTTCACCCGGCAGGAAATCGCCAATTTTACGGGGTTGCGCGTGGAAACGGTCATAAGAACCCTGAAAAAAATGGAGGAAGACCATAAAGTAACCATTGATCACAGAAAACTATACTACTGATGCGGCATTTTATTCCGGAAAAATGGCTTAAATTTTCACTATTCAACCTCGTTATTGTAGCGCTGTTGGGTGTATTGATGCGTTATAAAATCGGTTTTGCATTTCCGTATTTCGATCAAAAATACTTACAGCATGCCCATTCGCATTTTGCTTTTTCGGGCTGGATCACGCATACGCTTTTTGTGTTGATGGTCTGTTTTATCCAGCTATACCTGTCGCCACCAGCTTTGCGAAAGTATCGGTTTTTGCTTGCGGCGAATTTAGTTTGTGCTTATGGGATGCTAATTTCTTTTGCCGTGCAGGGTTACGCAGCCGTATCTATTTTTTTTTCTACGGCGTCTATTTTAATTGCCTATTTTTTTAGTTTCTATTTTTTTAAAGATTTAAAACAGGTAGAAAAGCAGCACCCGGGCAACAACTGGTTCAAAGCAGCTTTAATTTTCAATGTGCTTTCTTCTTTCGGCACTTTCGCTTTGGCCTACATGATGATGACAAAAAACCTCCCCCAAAATGCTTACTTAGCTTCGGTTTATTATTACCTCCATTTTCAATACAACGGCTTTTTTTTCTTTGCCTGCATGGGTTTGCTGTACAGCCAATTGCATCAATACCTGCCCAATTCAGGTGCCAACAATGCAATCTTTTGGCTGTTTGCAGCAGCTTGTGTACCTGCTTATTTCCTTTCAACCCTGTGGTTAAACCTGCCTGTTTGGCTTTATGTGCTCGTTGTTCTGGCGGCAGCGGCGCAGGTTTTCGCGTGGGTCAGGTTTCTGCAAATCATCCAGCAAAACCTGTCCCAGTTGAAAAGCAAAATACAGCCCGTCTGGCAATACTTATTGCTCGCAGTTGGTTTTGCGCTCAGCGTTAAATTAATCCTGCAGTTGGGGTCTACCATCCCGGAAATCAGCAAATTGGCATTTGGTTTTCGGCCAATTGTCATTGCTTATCTGCATTTGGTTTTATTGGCCATCATTTCTGTCTTTTTATTGGTGTATTTATTCAGCTTTAATATCATTGCAACCCGGAAATACAGCATAAAGGCACTTATTTTGTTTGTTTTCGGCGTCTTTCTCAATGAATTCATCCTGATGGTTCAAGGCGTTGCCTCTTTTTCCTACATCCTGATTCCTTATGCCAATGAGGCATTATTTGCCGCTGCATTGATTATGTTTTTGAGCATGCTGGCGTTGTTTATTTTTCAGCTCAAAAAAACCGGAGCTACTTAATCGCGCTACGTTTACTAAACTTTAAAAGTTTAGTAAACGTTATATTAACGTCCTATTATTCGTATAAAAACCGAATTTTATGATTGAACGCATAAATAATTGAATGCAGACTTTGTTTCTTTGTTATATTATTAAAAACGAGAAACTTATGAGACCTTACCTTTCAGTGATTGCCTTTGCCGTTCTGGCAATTTTTATGGGTTGTGAATCCAATACCGCACCCCAGCCCACCGCAACAGCCGACACCCAAACCGTAGGCCAATCCGGCGTAAAAGACGACGTTTCTAGTCCCAACGTGGTGCAGGTTGCCGCAGGCAGCGCAGACCATACGACCTTGGTGACTGCTGTAAAAGCCGCAGGGCTGGTGGATGCGCTGAGCAATGCCGGGCCTTTCACCGTTTTCGCGCCGACCAACGCCGCTTTTGACAAATTGCCCACAGGCACTGTTGAAGGGTTATTGCAACCCGACCAAAAAGACGCGCTGAAAAACATTTTAGAGTACCACACCTACGTGGGTTCGCTCAAAATCGAATACATGCAGGACGGTCAGTCTTTTGAGCAGGTCAATGGCGGTAAGATTACCATCAGCAAAAAAGATGGTAAAACAATGGTCAACGGTAGGGCGACAGTGTTGGCAACCATTCCGACCTCAAACGGCATTATCCACGTGATTGATGAGGTGTTGCTTCCGGAATAAACTCACGATTCCCGTTTAAAATCGCGTTTCCCTCCGGTTTTTTCCATCAGCTTAATCTCCCGGATGACGATGTCGTGCGAAAGGGCTTTGCACATGTCGTAAATGGTGAGCGCAGCCAACGTGGCGCCGGTGAGGGCTTCCATTTCAATGCCGGTTTTAGCGTTGATGGAGGCCGTGCATTCCACCACCACTTCCTGTCGCTCATTCACGTGGATGCTCACCGAGCAGTGGTCCATGCCCAGCGGGTGGCAAAGCGGAATGAGTTCTCCGGTTTTTTTGGCGGCCATGACGCCCGCAATGATGGCGGTTTGGAACACCGGGCCTTTCGGCATGTGGATGTCGCCACGCTCCAGCAAGTCCAGCACCGCCTGGGGCAGGCTGACGATGGCGCGGGCGCGGGCGGTGCGTTGGGTTACGGCCTTTTCGGAAACGTTCACCATGGAGGGGTTGCCGGCAGCGTCGAGGTGGGTGAAGGTTGGGTTAGACATGAGTGGTGTTTTTTTAACATCGTCAATCCTCATTAATCAATCATCTATCTTCAATATATTTCCTGAAGCGCATCCTGAGAGGTAATACCTTTACAAAAAGGTTTCATCCCTTCTCTACCCCCTTCAAAAACGGCACAAAGCGAAAATCGCCCATAATTTTTTCATCGTACCGGGTTTCGTCTATGCGTTCGATGCAGTGCATTTTTTGAGCATTTTTTCCTACGGGAATCACCATCAGCCCGCCGATAGCCAATTGCTGGCGCAGGGCTTCGGGCACTTCAGGTGCGCCGGCGGTGACCATAATTTTATGGAAAGGTGCAAACTCCGGCAAGCCTTTGAAGCCATCCCGGTGGAAGCAGCGAATGTTCCCCATGTTCAGGCTATGCAGCATTTCTTTCGCTTTCACATACAGCGATTCGTGGCGTTCAATAGTGTACACCCGCCCGCCCATCAATGCCAGAACGGCCGCTTGGTAGCCCGAACCGGTACCAATTTCCAATACTTTTTCGCGGGGCTGCACATTCAGCAGGTTGCTCATATAAGCCACCGTATAAGGCTGTGAAATGGTCTGTTCGCTGCCGATGGGGAAAGGCTTGTCTTCATAAGCCCACTCCTCGAAAGCTTTGTCGAGAAAAAAATGGCGGGGCAATGCGCCCATCGCCTCCAGCACGCGCTCATCGCTGATGCCTTTTTTCTGAAGTTCGCCGATCAACCTGCGACGTAATCCTTTATGGCGATAGGTATCTTTCACGTGGATTGCTTGCTTTTTATGGTAACGAGTCCGCGCCAAATTACTATTTTTGCCCACAACCAACATCATCAACTTTTTTCAATATGGACAAAATCGTATTTGGCACAGACGGCTGGCGCGCCATCATCGCGCAGGACTACACGGTAGCAAATGTACAACGCGTGGCAGAAGGCACGGCTCGATGGCTGAAAAAAACCGGCGGTACCAGCGTGGTCATTGGTTATGATTGCCGCTTTGGCGGAAAATTGTTCTCGGAAACCACAGCCTGCGTGCTGGGCGCTTACGGCATCAAAGTCTGGTTGGACACGAAATTCATCAGCACGCCGATGGTGTCGCTGGGCGTTACCAAAATCGGCGCAAGCCTCGGCGTGGTCATTACAGCAAGCCACAACCCGCCTGCCTACAATGGCTATAAACTCAAATCGCACCTCGGCGGCCCGATGTCGCAAAACCAGATTGTAGAGGTGGAAAACGAAACACCCGATGTCTGCACAGTAGAGCCGATGTCGCTTGCCGCCATGGAGCAGGCCGGGTTGCTGGAATACCGCGATTTTGAAAAAATATACCTCGACCACGTTGCTGCAAACTTCGACCTCGCGCTTATGCGCAAAACGAGCAGCCGCTTGGCTTACGACGCCATGTACGGTGCCGGACAGGATGCCATGCGCAAACTTTTCCCGGACGCCGCGCTGCTACATTGCGACTACAACCCGTCGTTCAAAGGCCAGGCGCCGGAACCGATTCACCGCAACCTGAGCGAGTTTTCGGAACTGATTCGCAGCAATCCCAACCTCGACCTCGGCATCGCCACCGACGGCGACGCCGACCGCATCGGGATGTACGACGGCGAAGGCAATTTTGTGGATTCGCACCACATCCTTTTGCTGCTGTTGCTGTACACCCACCGCTACAAAAAACAAACCGGCAAGGTGGTCATTACTTTTTCGGTGACCGATAAAATGCGCAAAATGGCGCAAATTTTTGGATTAGAATGTGAGGTTACCAAAATTGGTTTCAAATACATCGCCGACATTATGGCCGTAGAAGACGTGCTGGTGGGCGGCGAAGAATCCGGCGGTCTGGCCGTAAAAGGACATATTCCGGAGCGCGACGGCATCTGGATCGGCCTGATGATCTTAGAGTTTATGGTCAAAACCGGCAAATCGCTGAAGGAACTCATTCAGGAAGTGTACGATATTGTCGGCCCATTCGCCTTCGACCGCGACGACCTGCACATTCTCGAATCGCAAAAGCAAGCGGTGATCAAAACCTGCAAAGAATCGCCGTACACGCAAATCGGCTCATACAAAGTGGAATCGCTGGAAACCCTTGACGGCTTCAAATACAACCTCGGCGACGACAAGTGGGTGATGATCCGGCCTTCCGGCACAGAACCGGTGCTGCGGGTGTACGCCCAAGCACCGGATATGGCGGAGGTGCGGGTGATGCTGGATGCGGCAAGGGTGGCGATGGGGGTGTGAAATTGCTACGGGATGGTATAGCGGCGTTGCTTAGGGGCACTGAAAACCCGAAGCATTTCATTCATTTTCCGCCTGCTTCTTTCCAAAAACATTCAACCCAAAACCTAACGGTATCCCGAACGTCACCGGCACCTGCCCGGGGATCAAATTCATAAAAGCGCTGTGGCTGAACGCCCCGAAAGGCTGGCCGACGCGGAGGTAGAGGCCAGGCAGGGTGGCGGATTTGAGCAGCGTAGGGAGTTCGACGGTGACGCCATTATCTTTGTAGGAATTATTACCGGATCCATCAATGGAATACAATCCCAATCCCGCACCAATAACCAGTGCATCTTTACTGACTGTGCTTTTAAGAACGTATTCCCCAAAGAGGTAACTATACAGCCGCCTTCGGCAGCAACGGCATTTTACGTCCAAAATCGCCACCTAATCAGGTGACACAGCGTTCCACGGAGTAAAGGGAGTCTCGCGGAGGCGCTTAACTCCGCGAGACTCCCTTTACTCCGTGAGACTCCGCGCCATATTGGAGTCCTCAGAGGCTCCTTGATATTGATGGTGTTCAAAAACATCAATATAGCTCTGATTCGCATGAATCATCCCAAAATTTGTTGGAGGACAGAAATGGCCGCCGGAGGCGGCTGTATAGTTACAATTAATTTGATTTTAAACAAGCTTCCTAAATTGTCTTTACAAAAACAGGGCTTTTTATTCAATATTTGCTTCCATGCCCCTTCTAATTCGCCGAAAACACCTTCTCCTTCCGCTCCCCAATCTGTTGCCGCCACATGGCATAATACAGCCCCTTTTCGGTCAGCAGTTCATCGTGGGAACCCGTTTCCACGACGTCGCCTTTTTCCAGTACGTAGATGCGGTCGGCGTGGAGGATGGTGCTGAGGCGGTGCGCGATGAGTAGGGTAATTTGTCGGCCTTCGGCGCTGATTTCCCGGATGGTGTTGGTGATTTCCTCCTCTGTCAGGGAGTCGAGGGCGGAGGTTGCTTCGTCGAAGAGGAGGAGCTTGGGGCGGCGCAGCAAAGCACGGGCGATCGAGATGCGCTGTTTTTCGCCGCCGGAGAGTTTGAGGCCGCCTTCACCGATGGTGGTGTCCAGGCCCTTTTCGGCACGGTCGAGCAGGTTATTGCACGAGGCTTTGGTGAGCGCCAGTTGCAAGTCTGCTTCCGTGGCCGCAGGGTTCACGAAGAGCAGGTTTTCCCGGATGGTGCCAGAAAAAAGCTGCGTGTCCTGTGTGACAAAGCCGATTTGGCGGCGCAGATCGTCGAAGTGGATGGATTGCTCGTCGAGGCCGTTGTAGAGGATGCTGCCTTGCTGCGGGCGGTAGAGGCCCACGAGGAGTTTCAT
>Ga0163149_10001003_pt1 | contig 36630 bp, 29 predicted proteins | sample OliLakLV19MP5G1_FD_148604 | JGI IMG/M metagenome (GOLD analysis project Ga0163149, IMG submission 148604) | Freshwater microbial mat bacterial communities from Lake Vanda, McMurdo Dry Valleys, Antarctica - Oligotrophic Lake LV.19.MP5.G1 | ecosystem: Environmental > Aquatic > Freshwater > Lake >... | reverse complement strand
AATATTTGTAGGGCGGTGCAATTGGGAATAAATATGTTTACTGGTCATATCTGTGTTCAATCCCTAAAAATTAGCTGATATTAATAAAAAGAGGGGAGAGATGAACAAATTTTCTCTGAAATTAGAGATGCAAAAATACTCCTCGAGATAAAACAGACAAAAATATTTCCGCAAAAATTAAAATCTAAAAAAAAATACGGTTACATTTGTTAAAATCAATTAATAGAACCTCCCTTTAAACTTTCCAACTTTGAACTATTTGCGTTCCCCATCCTTATAAGTAATGGTCTTTGCGTTCCCATTTTCATCAAATTCTTTCCAGGCGCCTTCGCGTTTTCCTTTTACATATTTTCCTGATTCTTTTACTTTTCCGTTTTCAAAATATCTGAAGTATTGTCCATCTAGTTCATTGTTGTGGTAAATGCCATCTTCCTCAATATTTCCATTGGTTTTATAGAACGATTTCATTGGACCTTCGATCACATCGCTCTTGTAATATTGTTCAAGGTAAACCTGTCCCTCAGCATTAAACCATTGTGTAAGACCTTCCTTTTTTCCATCTTTAAAATTTGATTTTTCCTGGAACTTTCCTGTTGGAGAATAATAAAATCTCATTCCATTTAATTTACCGTTTACATAAGGTGTTTGAGTTCTGATTTTTCCGCCGGCATTAAATTCTTTTGAAATGCCATCGAGCTGTTCATTGGTATAATATTCCTCTTTTTGAAGAAAACCATTGGGGTCGAAAGCTAAATGGATACCATTTTTAATATTTCCACTATAGGTATATAATTCCTTTATCATTCCGTTTGCATGGTACGTTATCCAGGTGCCTTCTTTTTTATTGCCTATGTATTTTCCTGTCCATCTCATTCCGCCTTCTTCTTCAACCCATAAACCTTGTTTAAGGTTTAGCGCATCAACTTTATTGGTGTCGCTGCCAAAAGGATTGGCTAAAAGCGTAGTTGTTTGAACAACCATAAGGACAAAAAGTAAACGAATTGTTTTCATGTGTTTAATGTATATGTACAAATTTGAATAATTATTTAAAAAACTCAAAATACTTTTTTACCTCAATTAGCTGTAGGCTATAGAACTATTATTTTTTTCGTTACCATGGTTTTTTCTGTCTGAACCGTTAGAAAGTAAATGCCTTTCAATAATGATGGTAGATCAATATTTGTCCTATACTCGCCATTGTATTGGTTTTTGTTTTCTGAATAAATTAATTGCCCTCGTGCGTCAGTAATTTTTATTTGTATGTCATTCGTACCTGTTAGTGTAAGTGACAAGTCTACAATTCCTTTAGAAGGATTAGGAAAAACATCTATTTGATCATCTAAAAATATTTTTTTGGTGCCTATTGGAATGGTCCCGGATATATAGTACGGAAAAGTTCGATCAACATTATAGTATGCGATACCAACATTAGTGCCAACCATGGTCATTGATGAATATTGTCCCACAACTCCTGTGGAATCAATTATTGCTGAAGAAGCCCATGTTGTTCCGGAGGCATCAGTAGCTGTTACATATTTCAGATCGTTATTGGTATTATCATAATATGAAATAGAAGGTAGGCCATTTGCAACTATAAGAAAATTATAGGTTCCCGCATCTCCGGTTGTGTCAATTAAAAGAGGTGTGGACCAAGTGGTACCTGAAATATCCGTCGAACGAATATATTTCAAATCATGGTTAGTATTATCGTAATAAGATATTGCCGGATTTCCATTCACGATTTGCAGGCAGGTATATTCTCCTACATTTCCAGTGTTGTCAATGGTAACTGGTGCAGACCAAGTTGTTCCGGAAGCATCAGTAGAGCGAACATACTTCAAATCACCATTTGTTTTATCGTAGTATGAAATCGCAGGATTTCCATTCACAATTTGTAGATATATGTATATGCCCACATCTCCAACGGTGTCAATTGAAATTGGAGCTGCCCAAGTTGCCCCTAAAACGTCCATAGAGCGAATAAATTTCAAATCCTTATTGTAATTATCATAATACGAAATAGCGGGATTTCCATTCACAATTTGCATTGAAGTATAATCTCCAACAGAACTTGTAGAATCAACCCTGTTTGGGGTTCCCCAAGTTGTGCCTGACGCATCAATAGCGCGTACATATTTCAAATCGTGGTTAGTATTATCGTAATAAGAGATTGCCGGATTGCCGCTAACAATTTGAAGTGAAGTGAATGCACCAACATTTGTAAGAGAATCAATTCTAACTGGTGGCCCCCATGTTAATCCCGACGGACTGGTGGCCCGTACGTATTTTAAATCGGTATTACCTTGATCGTAATAAGAGATTGCCGGATTTCCGTTCACAGTTTTGCTTGAAATATATTTACCGATAATTCCAGGCGCATCAATAGAAATTGGCATTGCCCATGTTGTTCCGATAGTATCATTAGCTCGTATATACTTTAAATCACCTCTATAACCATCATAATAGGAAATGGCGGGGTTGCCATTTACGACCTGCAAAGAACTGTAAGCACCAACGTTCGTCGAAATATCTATTGCAGTTGGAGTACCCCAGGCCGAGCCTGTTGAGTCAATAGCCCTTGCGTATTTTAGGGTGTGATTACTATAGTGGTGATAAGAAATTGCAGGCATGCCATTTACAATTTGGAGGGACGTAAGAAATTCTCCAATATATCCTGGAGCATCTACTGTAACAGGAGCTGCCCAGCTGTTACCTAAAGAATCAGTTGCCCGCACATATTTCAAATCGTCGTTTGTCATATCACGATATGAAATAGCGGGATTTCCATTCACAATTTGTAAAGATGAAGATAGTCCCACAGATCCGGTTACATCAGCATTTATTGGAACAGCCCAAACGCTGCCCGAAGAATCGGTGGCTCTTACATATTTTAAATCACCTAATGTGTGATCAACATAAGAGATAGCAGGCATGCCGTTTATTATATTTAGAGAAGGGTCTCCTCCAACACTTCCTGTCGAATCAATAGTAATTGGCGCTGACCACAGGGTACCGTTAGAGTCACTTGCGTATATGTATTTTAAATCATTTTTAGTGAAATTGTAATACGCAATTGCGGGTGCTCCATTTACAAAATGTAGAGAAGTATGATATCCAACATTTTCCGCAGAATCAATTATAATTGGAGATCCCCATTGTGTTCCAGAGGTATTGGTGGCGCGAACGAATTTCAAATCTCCGTTGACTTCATCATAGTAGGAAATAGCGGGATTTCCATTTATGATCTGAAGGGAGGTGTAGCTACCGACTTCTCCAATTGAATCGATTGTAACCGGTTCAGCCCATATGGTACCCGAAACATCAGCAGCCCGTACATATTTTAAATTTTGATGAGTGAAATCATGATAAGAAATCGCAGGCTTCCCGTCCACAATTAACAGGGAAGTAAACTCACCAATATTCGCGCCCTTCCCATGTATAGATTCAACTAACACAGGTGCACCCCAGTTTTGAGCTTTGGTAATGGAGCTTATTATAAGAATGACAAAAACAAGTAATATACTAGTAAGGGATTGGCGCATTACTTTTTGAAGGTTATATGTACAGGTTAAGTTAAAACCTACAGCCACTTTTTCCTGCGAAAATAAATTAACATTCCCACTATTATTGCGATCATAGCAGCCCATGTGGCAGCATAACCATACGGACTTTTAAGCTCGGGCATATATTCAAAATTCATACCGTATACGCCGGCAATAAAAGTAACCGGAATAAAAATGGTTGATATAATGGTGAGCAGCTTCATGATATCATTCATCTTGTTACTTGTACTCGAAAGATACATATCCATCATGCCAGATAAAAGATCCCTGAATGTTTCCACCGTATCAATGATCCTTATTGTATGGTCGTGCACATCCCTGAAAAAGGGGCCGGTTGAATCTTTTATAAAACTTGTTTCGCTGCGTTCAATATTGTTTATCATTTCACGCAGTGGCCAAACTGACTTGCGCAAATAAATTACTTCGCGTTTAAGAAAATGTAGTTGGTTAAAAGTGTCTTTGTTCGGATCTTCTATCAAGGCTTCTTCCAGAACTTCCAGTTTGTCATCAATTTTTTCAAGGATCCCGAAATAACAATCTACAACAGCATCGATCAAACAATAAAATAAATAATCAGCGCCCATCTTTCTCACCCGCCCTTTGCCCTGGCGTATGCGCGCTCGCACATAATCAAATGCATCCCCCCCTTCAACTTCCTGGAATGTAATTACACAACCTTCTGTTAATACAATTGACAATTGTTCCGATTCAACTTTTGCATTATAATAAGGCATTCGCATAATGCTTACTACGTAGTTGTCAAAATCCTCAAACTTAGATCGCTGTTCTGTATTAACAATGTCTTCAAGTGTAAGCGGGTGAATATTGAATTTTTTTCCAACCTTTTCGATTATCTCCGTGTGATGAATACCTTCAATATTTATCCAGGAAACTAAATTTGAGTTGGTGTTTGCGATGCAATCGGCTATATCATCAAATTCTTTTTCTATAACAGTATCCTCGCTGAACTCAATGAGCGTGATTTTTGTTTTTTCGTCTTTGCGGTTTCCTTTGTAAACCAGTGTGCCTGGCGGAAGTCCTTTTTTATCTTTATGTGTCATTTGAAATGGATCAGTCTTTTTTACCTTCTATACAAATAACAATTTCGCCTTTCACATTTTTAATTTTAAAGTGTGAAATAAGTTCTGTGATCGAACCTCTTTTGTTTTCTTCGTATAACTTGCTTAGTTCCCTCGAAACAGAGGCTCGTCTTTCGCCTCCAAATATTTCTTCGAACTGTTCTAATGTCTTCACTAATCTGAATGGTGATTCGTAAAAGATCATTGTCCGATCTTCATCCTTTAATTTTTGTAAACGTGTTTGTCTGCCTTTTTTCTGAGGAAGAAAGCCTTCAAAACAAAATCGTTCACTTGGCAGTCCGCTGTTTACTAATGCAGGAATAAGCGCTGTTGGACCGGGCAAACATTCTACCTCAATATTTTCCTTGATACATTCACGCACTATTAAAAAACCCGGATCAGAAACAGAAGGTGTTCCTGCATCGCTTACGAGTGCAATTTTTTTTCCCGTTTTTAATTCATTAATAATATTGGTTAGCGTTTGATGCTCATTGTGCATGTGATATGACAGAAGCCTTTTCTGAATTTCATATTTTTTTAGCAAGTTGCCTGTTGTGCGCGTGTCTTCTGCCAAGATCAGATCAACCTCTTTTAAAATATTAAGGGCGCGCAAAGTAATGTCTTCTAAGTTTCCAATAGGAGTAGGGACTACAAACAACTTTGACATGATGGTTAATTATTGCTCAAATTTAATAAGATAATTAGGTTTAAAGTTTTTTTATGCCCTGTAAATTATCAGTAAATGTTGTTAAAAGTTTAAACAAATCTTCGAATTCTGTTAAGGGCAAGGTTTCGCCTCTGTCCAATATATCATGATATGCGCCAATGCCTCCCATTGTATATATAAAAAATGCAGGCACGCCCTTTTCAGAGAAAAAGTAATGATCGCTATTGGCGGCTTTGCCTCTCGATTTGATTTGTTTTAAATATCCCTTTTCGTTATTGATATTGGTCAATGAATTAAAAGCTTCTTTATAAACGCTTCCGTTTACAACAGTCATCCCTTCATCACCGGTGCCTACAATATCCATGTTCACTAAAAATTTTATTTTCGAAAGTGGGAATAAAGGGTGTTCTGTATAATATCTAGAACCAAGCAATCCCAGCTCTTCACCGGCAAAGGCAATAAAAGCAATAGAATATTTTGGTTGGTTTTCTGAATAATATTTTGCCAGATTCAGCAGCATGGCACATCCACTTGCGTTATCATTTGCACCCGGAAAAATTGCATCACCCATTGCTCCGAGGTGATCGTAATGCGCACTGAATACAATAAAGCTGTCGGGCTTTTCTTTTCCTTCGATATATCCAATAATATTTTTGGAGGTAAAATCATTAAGCAACAGATTGTCAATGCTAATAGCAATTTTTTTATTTGCCCTGTTGATCACATTTTTTGATACTAGTATTTCGGTGATACTATTTTCATTTTGAGAAACACTCCATGTGAATTTTTTTTCCGTGGTGTAAATAAAGGCTCCAGGCGGTTTTTTTATTTGATGGAGCAGGGCTGACGCCGATATTTTTTTTGATTTATTCTCTGCGATCGTATCGATGATGATAACCTTTTGACTATAATCAATCGAAAGGAATTCTTTCCTCCTTTTTTTATTATCAATAACGCTGTCTGTGAGCCAGGCGATTTCAGCCTCGTTGTGAAATCCTTTGCTGTTTGGCAAAACAATAAAATCTTTTCCTGGAGAAAGAGCCTTGCCATCGAGGAAAATTATGGCACTCGGAAAGGTATTTACATTATGTTTAAAGGGTTGGAAGTAATCTTTATTCTTTTCGAAATTCTTTAAGTCAATATCGTTAAACTCCTTTGATATATATGTTGCTGCGTTTTGTAATCCACAATATATTTTTGAATCAAAACGAATTCCACCACTAAAAGTTCTTGCCGATTCATCTATTAGATCACTATTCATCACATAGCCTCTTCCGTACATGGAACGGGAAGTAAGCGTATCTACAATTCTCCTGGCATAAGGCAGATCCTGTGCAACTATATGATCAATTAAAATGAGTGAGAAGAAGAGTGAAAAAAAGTATGATCTACTTTTCAAAGGAATCGCTTGTTTATTATTTCCAAAAAAGAAACAAAAGACTCCTGGTCGTCCTCCCATCTGTAAATGTTCTTTAGCGAATCAATATACATAAGGGCCTCTACCTTATTGGTCATGCTATTGAGTTGGTTGATGGCGATAGTATATTCCTGGGTGTTCCCTTCAAAAAGTTCTCTTATAAAACGGAATTTATCATTCAGCCCAATGTTGAGTGGTAAGAGGGGGATAGAGGGTATAGGTGAAATAGGAGGAGGCTCTGCAGTTTTAATTTCAGTTGAGAGCAAAATAATTGGTTCCGGTACTTCTTTAAAAAGATCTATTTCTAGTTGGTTTGGAAGTGGTTCTTCCGTTTCATCCTGTTGTCTTGCAGCATTGATAAAGGTATCCCTGACATCTTCAATAATATTAAGCGAAAGGATATTTTTATACAGCAATGAGGCAAGGTGCTCTAATTCCTTATTTTTCTCTTGTACGGATAATTGATCGTTGGTGTAAATAGCATCGAGCTTATCAGAAAGATCTCTGATAATGTTTTTGATCTCGGCTATTTTTTTTGCACCATCCATGTACCTATAATTCAACGCTTTTTTGAGTAAATTCGTATGTTTATTTATTGCAAAGAAAGATACAAAATTTTATGCTGAAATGAGTTATTCGGGATATTTTACTAAAGCTATTGCAGATATTGTCTCTGGCAAATTGGTGGGAAGTGGAGAGCGATTGATCAATCAACTATTGATCGATAGCAGAAAAATAGGAAATACTGAAGGCCTTCTTTTTTTTGCTATTAGCGGGGACAGACATAATGGACATGAGTTTATACCTGAACTATATGAAAAAGGTGTAAGAAGTTTTGTGGTTACTTCGTTACCATCTCATGCTGAAAAGTATATGGGAGTCGATTTTATTTGTGTCACGGATACATTGCAGGCGCTGCAGAAACTTTGCTCGGAACATAGAAGGAAATTTTCTATCCCTGTAGTTGCTGTAACCGGAAGTAATGGTAAAACAATTATCAAAGAATGGTTGTACCAACTGCTTAGAGAAGATAAGAACATTGTACGAAGTCCTAAAAGTTTTAATTCTCAGGTAGGGGTTCCATTGTCGGTTTGGCAAATGAATGAAGAACATGACCTTGCGATTTTTGAAGCAGGAATTTCCAGGGTAGCTGAGATGAATTGTTTGGAAAAGATCATTCAACCAACAATAGGAATCTTCAGCAATGTGGGACAGGCCCATGATGAAAATTTTGAAAGTCCTAAACAGAAAATTCATGAAAAAGTTAAATTGTTTTACAATGCCGAACTTTTGGTTTATTGTAAAGACTATTTGCTTTTGCAGGAGGAGCTTACTCAAAATAAAAATTTAAAGAATACCAATATTTTCAGCTGGTCGCGTAAATCAAGGGCCAACCTGCAGATAGGTAAGATCAAAAAATCAGGACATGACACAGAAATACAAGCCGTTTTTAATAATGATTTTATTAAGGTGGTTATTCCATTCACCGACGAAGCTTCAATAGAAAATGCAATTCAGTGTTGGGCATTGATGCTACATTTGGGTTATGAAAATGATCTGATTGCTGTTCGTATGAAATTGCTTAGCCCGGTAGCAATGCGGCTTGAGTTAAAAGAAGGCGTTAACAATTGTTCTATTATTAATGATAGTTATAATTCCGATCTGGGTTCATTGAGCATTGCGCTCGACTTTTTGAATCAACAAAAGCAGCATCCGAATAAAACGCTTATCCTATCTGATATTTTGCAAAGTGGAAAAAATGAAGAGAATTTATACAAAGAGGTTGCGAACCTATTGGATAAAAAGGGAGTTCAAAAATTTATTGGAATAGGAGAGGCGCTCTCCAGGCAAAAGGAACTTTTTCGCCAGGAAAAAAAATTCTTTAATACAACAACAGATTTTTTACAAGCCTATAACAATTCCTTTTTTAATGATGAAGCAATATTGCTCAAAGGTGCCAGAGCTTTTAGCTTTGAAGATATCAGCAGGCTGCTGCAGCAAAAGGCGCATGAGACAGTGTTGGAAATAGATCTTAATGCGGTAATTCATAATTTAAATTATTATCGTACAAAGCTGCGCCCGGAAACCGCTATCATGGCTATGGTAAAAGCGTTCTCTTATGGCAGCGGAAGTTACGAGATAGCGAGTATACTTCAGTTTCACCGTGTAAATTACCTTGCTGTTGCTTACGCCGATGAAGGTGTTGAGTTAAGAAAGGCGGGGATAAGTTTGCCCATAATGGTTATGAATCCGGAAGAACAGAGTTACGATTCAATGATACAATATAGCCTGGAGCCGGAAATTTTTAGTTTCAGGATATTGAATATGTTCGATGAGGCGGCACGGAGACATAATTCGGTGAAAGGAGCAGATGTTGCAATTCCAATTCATATAAAGTTGGACACGGGAATGCACCGGCTGGGTTTTATGGAAGAGGACATTAATCAATTGGTTGTGAGACTGAAGAATAACAAAAATTTAAAAGTGAAATCTGTTTTCTCCCATTTAGTTGCAAGTGATAATCAGGAGCATGATGATTTTACCCGTACCCAGGTAAAGGCGTTTACCGCAATGAGTGATCATATTCTTTCCCATTTCGATTATAAAATTTTACGTCACATTCTTAATTCATCTGGTATAAGCCGCTTCCAGGATGCGCAATTTGATATGGTGCGTTTGGGAATTGGTTTATATGGGATTGGTAATGATGCTGCTGAACAACAATTACTACAAAACGTGAGTACGTTGAAGACAAGTATATCACAAATTAAAAATGTGCCTGCCAACGATACAATTGGTTATAACAGGAATGCAATTGCGAAAAACGATATGCAGGTAGCGACTATTCCTATTGGTTATGCGGATGGATTGAGCAGGAAATTAAGCGGCGGTAAAGGAAAGGTGATAGTAAAAGGAAAAATTGTTCCCATAGTTGGGAATGTATGTATGGATATGTGTATGATAGACGTTACAGGTATTCAGGTAGCTGAAGGTGATGAAGTTATTATTTTTGGCGAAGCACATCCTATTCATCAATTAGCGAAAGACCTTGATACGATTCCCTATGAAGTGTTAACGAATGTATCGCGAAGAGTAAAAAGAGTTTATTTTCAAGAATAGTCAGTTAAAAAATAAAGGCGGGGATTCCAATAACCAAAATATCATCTGTTTGTTCATCTGAGCCTTTCCATTTATTATGTGCCTCTATAAGTTTCTTACCTCTTTCGTCAATATGCAAACCCGCATCTTCTATCAAAAGTTTTTTGAAGTTTTTTGTCATAAATTTTTTTCTTTTGATATTAGGAACGGTTATATCAGTATTTATTCCTTTTAACTTTTCCCAATCTTCTTCCGGCATACCAAACTGGTCAGCATATCCATCTGAGAAAATATAGATCATATCATTTTTTTGTAAATTAATTATATGATTTTCGAAAATCTGTTCTTCAGGGGTGGCAACTCCAATTGAAGCTTTGGTGGGTGGCGTTTCAATAAGCTCTCCATTCCGTACAAGGTAAAGTGGCCTGTTAGCTCCCGCATATTCAAGTATATTATTTTCAAAATCAAAAGAACAGAAGGCAATATCCATACCATCGTTTATGGGGCTGCCATCAATTGATTTGCCGCCATCAAATTTTTTTCTAAGAGTTTTGTTTAGAAAATTAAGTACTGCTCCGGGCTGATCTATTCCAAAAGTATCAAATGCGGTATTTAACATTTCATTTGCTATTATAGTTAGCAACGCGCCGGGTATTCCATGCCCTGTACAATCTATTACTGCAACAAACGATTTGTTACCAAACTTGGAGACCCAATATAGATCGCCGGATAAAGTATCTTTTGATGAAAGCAAAAAGAAACCGCGCGCAAAGATGCTCCTAATCTTGTCATGTGAAGGAAGAATCTTCATCTGAATTCTAAGAGCATAATTGATAGAAGAATTTATCTCTTCATTTTTCTTATCGATTTCATCATATGCTTTTTTTAATTCAAAATTCTTTAATCGCTCTATTTCCTTTTCTTTTTCAATATTTTTTGTTTTCAGTAAGGTTACTTGCTGGTTCCTTGCCTGGCTAAAAACAGTGTCTTTAACCTCTTTGTATTTTTTATAATGAAAAAGCGCTGATTTATAGTCTTCCATTTCCTCGTATACTTCCGCAAGGGATGCATGTAAATTAAATATAGCTGATTTTATTTCTGTACTTTCTGCCATATTGAGTGCAGTGCTTAATAGAGCTAGGGATTCTTTAGATTTCTTTCTTTGCTGTAGAATCCTGCTCAATCCCCAAAGGCCGGAAATTTCAACCCATTTAAAGCCATTGATTTTATTTTGCTCAAGCGCTTCGTTGAAACATATTTCCGCCTCTTCAAATTTATTTGTATTAGCATAAACTTCGCCTAAGTGGCTGTAGTTGCTGGCTAATGCTCTGTGATCGTTCCTTTTTTTCCCCTCTTCAATTAAATGTATATATAAATCTATGGCCTCTGAATATCGCCCGGAATTGTTGTATACGTTTGCAATATTGGAATCAACAATCAATAACCCACTTTCATTTTTGATCAATTTATAATGTTCCTTTGCTTTATTGTAGTATTCCAGTGCGGTGTCATACTCTTCAAGATCCAGATAGATATTTCCAATATTGGTGAAGGCTCCCGATAAACCTTGATAAGATTTATTTTTTTCAAATATTTCAACACATTTGTATTGATAAATAAGGGCTTCGTCGTAATCTGCTTTTCGGTAATAATTTAGGGCTGTAATCCTGTTTAATCTGCCAATTAAAATATAGTCCTGAAGACCATTGTTGTTATCTAAAATCCACCGGCATATTATTAGTGAGGTGTCGTATTCAGAGATACTATAATAATATGAGGCAATATTTAATTTGCTTGTAATAATTTCTTTTAGATCACGTAATTTTTCGGCTATAGCCAATGCTTCAAGAGCATATTTATGGGAAAGATCACGGTTAAAATTATAGTACTCTTCAGAAAGGGAGTTTAATATATTTGCTTTCGTGAGAAGATCTTTTTCCTCTGAAAGTGTTGCTAATAGGTCATCAATTTGTTTGTTCATTGCAACGGAAGCGCATTCTTCTCTGAAAATATTTTACTAAAACTTGATGCAGTAGCCGAGATTAAAGAAAAAAGTGGTTATGAACTTAAAAGACATTGGCGCAATGGTCTCTGAATTCATCGTTGGGTTTGAAGCATCGTAGATGCGCGTAATATCTTTGCCTTTTATATTTACAAATGCCGTTGCATCAACGAATATTCTGCCGGCTCCCATCCTGGAGTCCATGCCCATGGCCACTGAAGTCATTAGTCCCTTTTGTATGGAAGTGTGTTCACGACTTTTATGATTGGTATTAATTGTAAAAGTAGATAGGGTATGGTTCCAGTATCCTGCGCCTAATGTGGGGTATAATCCAAATTTTGATTTTTGGTTGTCACCAATAAGGTAATAACTGCAATTGCCATTTACTAAAAAATCGTGTCCGCGATATTTTGTTCTTATACCATCAAGAAATACATCTTTAGTATTATCGGGTGTAAGAATATATTTTACACCTGCATTCAGGTTTTTTTTAATGACAAAGTCAAAACGGAATGTGCCCCCAATTCTGAATCCGGCATCCGTCATAGCAGTTGTTGCTCCGGGCCCAAGCAAAAAGCGATGCTCTATCCTGTTTTTTTCATACCCATAGTTTAAAAATGGGGTAAGGACAGCAATTATCAAAAACAACTTTTTCATTTATGGCTTTCGAACTATAAAATTAGCATTATTTCTGACTATAATTTCGTGTAAACCTATAAATATTAAAATTTGGAGTGTTTATAAAAGCCTGCTCAATGTCGTTTTTTAGGTCAGATTTGATGATATTTTTCATTTTTTCGCTTTGGATGAGCCTGTAAGCCTTTTCGGCTAACAAAAATAACCGTCTTGTTTTACTACTGTTTTTTCCATGCTCTGTTATTTTTTCAATAAGCTCCTCGGTTCCGGTATCATTTGTAGCTATGGCTTTAATTACGGGTGGGGTCCATTCATTTGCAGCCTTTTCATGAAGCAACTGATGGATATTCTTTACAAACCTATCCGCCCCTTCACGATCGCATTTATTTACAACAAAAACATCGGCGATCTCCATTATTCCGGATTTAATGGTTTGAACTTCATCGCCACCTTCCGGTACTAGTATAAGTACGGTGGTATCCGCTAAGCCCATGATTTCTACTTCCGACTGTCCAACGCCAACGGTTTCAATAATGATATAATCAAACTCAAAACATTTCATTACATCGCTTACTTCAATTGTTTTTGCAGACAGTCCCCCTAATGAGCCTCTCGTGGCCAGGGATCTTATAAAAACATTTTCATTGATAAAGTGCTCCTCCATCCTTATCCGATCTCCTAAAATTGAACCTAGCGTGAATGGTGATGTGGGATCAACAGCAATTACGCCCACTTTTTTTTGAGTATCGGTGAGCTTTTTTAAAAGAGAGTTGATTAATGTGCTTTTTCCAGCACCGGGAGCGCCTGTTATCCCAATAATTGGAATATTGTTATTGAGTTCCAGCTTACTTAGCAATTCTTCATAACCCGGCATTTCATTTTCTACAATGCTTATGCAGCGCGCAAGGGCTTTTTTATTGCCTTTTTTTAATTGGGAAATAAGTTCAGGGACCGTATTCACAGGTAGCAAATATACTTTAATATGCCTTATTTTGCTAAGTTGAGGGGAGTGGTTTATTCATAAATTTGCAGTAATGCAATCGGTAAAAATATCGGCCGTTATTATTACCTATAACGAAGAAAAAAATATTGGACGCTGCCTCGAATCTTTAAAAGGGGTTGATGATATTGTGATCGTTGATTCTTATTCAAAAGATAAAACGCGGGATATTTGCAACGCTTACCAGGCGCGATTTGTGGAACATGCCTTCGAGGGACATATTCAACAAAAAAACTTTGCCATTACACAGGCACTTTTTCCATTTGTTCTTTCTTTGGATGCAGATGAGGCGTTAAGCGAAAAGTTAAGGGCTTCAATTTTAAAAATTAAAAATAATTGGATGCATGAGGGTTACTCCATGAACCGCTTAACGAACTATTGCGGCAAATGGATATATCATTGCGGATGGTACCCTGATGTTAAACTGCGATTGTTCGATAGCCGAAAAGGAAAGTGGGGTGGAACAAATCCTCATGACAAATACAGCCTCAGCGATCCGAAAAATAAAGTTGAGCATATAGATGGCGATATTTTACACTATAGTTATTATACAATTGAGGAGCATTATAAGCAGGCAGAATACTTCAGCAACATAGCTTCAAAGGCTATGTTTGAAAATGGAAAAAAATCTTCGTTTGTGAAACTGTATTTAAGTCCGGCAGCAAGGTTCTTAAAAAGTTTTGTAACCAAATTAGGTTTTTTAGATGGACGCTATGGATGGGAAATTTCGCGAATCAGCGCCTGGGAGACGTATAGAAAATATTCTTTACTCAAGGAGTTGAATAAAGAAAAGTGACCTTACTCTTTTTCCGGTTTACAGAATAGGAACAGGCAATGGAAAAAAACATAGAAGCTTACACCGGCCTGAGTTTCCAATGTATCTTCAGTAAGCATTGACAGGAAGGCAATAATAAAGAATGCGATGTATAAATAATTTTTATTTTTTATCGCTGAGGCAAATGGATAGAGTATAAAAAATAAAAAACAGATAAGTCCAACTATTCCAAGTGCAACTGTTATTGCTAAAAACTGATTGTGAGAACGTAATCTCCACTCTGGCTCAAGTGAAGAATGCGTTTCTTCATATTCTTTTTCAAAAGCATTTTTAGGGTCTCCTGTTCCTACTCCAAACAAAGGATCTTTTTTGATTATTCCAAAGGCGGCTTTCCAGAATTCAAATCGCTGTGTTACCGAGTTGCCGCTTGGATTATTGTTATTTGTATAATTGTCTATTTCCCATATTATCTGATAAATGCGGGCATTCAGGTCACTCATTTCGGTGTATTTGTAATTTGTAATTCCCTGTTCGATAAAAATGATGTCTTCTCCATTAAGAGAGTGAATGCCTACAGAATCTTTATGAAGATTTTTAGATGTGAGGTAGCGATAAATGGTACTTTGCATTGGATTGTTTTTTCCGTCCACCCCCGTAAAAGGAGTGCCGGATCTTGTTGGCCACTCGCGCATAACCTCTATTTCGCATATGTTATGCCATACATAATTTCCGTTTTCTTTTTCGCGATTGTGTGAATCGTTAAAATAAGGATTTCCGTTAACGGTATATTTTTCAGGCTTTTTGTTTTCAACCACTACATTATTGTATTCGTCTACCTGTGCTTTTATGTAAATAATTATAGGGATATTAATAAGAGCGATAATTGCAAGATGCATTATTCGGCCAATTAATTTTGGTCTTCTTATGGCATAATACACGTATGCTATTGATGTAACAATCAATAAAATAAAAAGTCCAGTAATGGATTCAATGATCACTAAGAATGTAATTAACCATGCAATGGAAGCAATTGCAATCATTTTTAAAAGGATACCCTTTGTTTTTCGTACAAACCAGATACAAATGAATATCGAAAGGCAAATCAATAAGCTAAGTCGTATGTGAGAAATGAAAATGGATATTTCCCGGATGTCGCTTATGTGCCTATGAATTATATCGAGAAGAACGCATATGCTGATCAACGTGCTTGTGATGACAGTTGCAACAAAGACGATTAATACCAGCATGAAATGTTTTGATGATAGCCGAGAAGATGTAGAGAGGAGGAGAGCAATGATAAAGAGTGGAATTTTTTTGCGGATATCTTCCATTCCATAACTAAAATCGGAAGTATATAAAAGCCCCAACACATGAATAAAAAAAATGGAGGAAATGGCCAGAGCTGCTTTGTTTGAAAAAAATGATCTTATTTTAGTTTTGTAATTTCCATCGAGCAGCCAGCTGGCAGCAATAATGAATTGCGAAATGCTCATCAGAAATTTGGACACAGAAAGCCCGACTGCTATCAGCAATATTCCAAATAGTAAGATCCATTTTGCAATGGCTTCTCTTTTCTCGGGGACCATCAGGTAAAAATAAAGATTATAGAGCAGTTTACGTTCTGTAAATGAAAATAAAAAAGCCGTCACGAGTACTCGTGACGGCTTTTACAAAATGTGCGATCCTTATTGTTTGTCCTTTATTTTCTCCTTGTTTGAAACAACAGGGTTAAAAGGTCTGTCCGGTTTGCCAATAGTGGTAAGCAAAGCGGTATACTTGTTTTTGTTACCCAAGGTAGTCATTGCGCTATCAATATCGCTGTCGGTTTTAATTGAAGCCTCAAGCCTTCCCTTCTGAAAATAATATCTTGATGCTATTTCTTCTTCAACCAGTTGGGATATCTCTTTTTTATATGTGTTGAGATCTGCTTTTTTATTATGCATTACTTTTTCCTTGAGTTTTTCATATTCATCCTTAACGTTATCAAAATACTTTTCCTTTTCAGCAACGTCTTTAAACTCATTCAATTCCTTTTCGCTTTTTGTAGTATAATCAAATTCTTTGCCATTCAGGTAGGCAACAAGGTCGCCATATTCTGTATCGCTAAGCTTAAATGTTTTGGCTGATGGTATTGTTGGGTGAGCCATTCTGTATTTTGACACATAGTCAAACATATAAGGTTTTGTCATAAGGCTCGCAGTGATATTGCTATACTTAAAATCTTCAAGCGCAACATCAGGTGCAACACCACCGCCATCATATACAATTCGTCCGTTCTTTGTTTTGAACGCAGTAATAAGCGAATCCGGAACTTTCTCTACACTTCCGTCGTCATTTCTATTTGAGTAGTCCAGCGCCTGTATACATCTTCCGCTCGGAATATAATACTTGGCAACTGTTACTTTGAGCTGGGAATTATAACTCAGTGGCCTTGTTTGCTGAACTAGGCCTTTACCATATGTTCTTTGCCCAATAACAATTCCCCTGTCAAGATCCTGTAATGCACCGGATACAATTTCTGAAGCTGAAGCGGATCCTCTATCGACTAAAATAGCCATGGGAGTTTCGGTGTCAATGGGATCGCTCGTAGCTTTATATATTTTATCCCAATCCTTTACTTTTCCTTTGGTGCTTACGACTTCTGTTCCGCGATCAACAAATAAGTTTACTATATCAACAGCTTCTCTCAGCAATCCACCCGGATTTCCTCTGAGATCAAGTACAAGCGATTTCATATTCGGATCTTTCTTTAATTCGAGCAACGCTTCTTTAACTTCGTTTGCTGCATTCTCGGTAAAGCCGGTAAGTTTTATATAACCGGTTTTACTATCGATCATTCCGGAATAGGAAACACTTTTTATTTTTATGTCTTCACGCACCAGTGTTTTTTCAATATTTTTTTCTTCTCCTTCTCTTTTAATAAGTAAGCTAACAGATGTGCCAGGTTGTCCTTTAAGTATTTTACTTACCTCATCTGTCTTTTTACCCTTGGCCGATACACCGTTAATTTCAAGCACCATGTCTCCGGCTCTCAGGTCGGCCTTTTGTGCAGGAAACCCTTCGTATGGTTCTGATATAACCACATAATCTCCCTGTTGACGAATAAGAGAACCAATACCTCCATATTGTCCTGTAGTCATGTAGCGGTAATCTTCAATATCCGACTCAGGAATATAATTGGTGTAAGGGTCAAGGGATTCAAGCATAGCGTCGATACCTTTTTTCATCAGATCGCCTGGCTTCGTATCGTCAACATAATAAATATTTAGCTCTCTGAAGAGAGTTGAGAAAATATCAAGGTTTTTGGAAACTTCAAAGTAGTTGTCAACGAAGCTATATGAGCCAAATGCCGAAACTCCAATGATAAGGGCAACTACAATTGTCCTGCTTTTTTTTCTTATAAATGCGAATGTCTTCATAGTATGTAGTTTTATGGAACCGGGTCGTGTCCGTGTTTTTTACTCCACGGGTGACATGATAAAATTCTTTTTATTGTTAAATATGAACCTTTGTAAGGTCCATGTTTTTTCATTGCTTCAATGCCGTATTGCGAACATGTTGGAACGTATCTACAAGAAGGCATTAGTAATGGTGATAATAATATCTGGTAGCCCTTTATTAACCATACAAAAACCATGCTAATAACTCTGCTCATTTCTCCTGTTGATTTTTTGCAATCCTGTTTTTAAGCTTTCTTCAATTTTTAAATAATCCAATTTCTTTGCCAACGTATAAACAGCTAAAACCAATAATGTGTTTTTCTTGTTCTCAATATTATCATATACAATATTTTTATTTTTTCGGTAAGCTTCCCTTACTTGCCTTTTTATTTTGTTTCTATCGGTAGCTTTTGCAAAGATCCTCTTGGGTACACTTATTCCAAACTTTACAGGATAATTTTGTTCAGTCTTGGTTTCCTTCCAGTATATCTTTAACGGTTTAAAAATGAAATAATTGTTTTCATTAATTAACTCCTCAAAGTCCTTTTTTAAGTACAGACGTTCCTCTTTGCAAAAAGTTTCCACTTCACTTATAAAGTTAACATTAATTAAGCCCAATAACAACAATAGTTTGACAGTCGGAAATAGGGATTGTTGAACGGTAAAAACCTAGCCGGATTAGTTTTTTATTACTTGTTAGCCTTTTTAATATATGCCTCCAGGGCCATAGTCATGGAAGGAGCGGCAGGCGTAGGAGCTTTTATATCAAGCCTCAATTTGGCATCAGCAACAGCTTTTGCTGTGGCTTCACCAAAAGCGGCAATGCGCGTATTGTTTTGCTTGAATTTTGGAAAGTTTTTGAATAATGACTTAATACCTGCAGGAGTAAAAAATACCAATACATCGTAGTTTACTTTTGCAAGATCAGATAGGTCAGCGGTTACGGTTTTATAAAGTACCGCTCGTGTAAAATTTATATTGTTTTGTTTTAACACATCAACAATTTCGTCCTTATGAACATTTGAGCATGGAAGAAGAAATTTTTCGTCTTTGTGTTTTTTTATAGTCTCTAAAAGGTCCGTGATTGTCCTTGCGCCATAAAAAATTTTCCTTTTACGGTACACTACATATTTCTGAAGGTAGAATGCGATAGATTCTGAAAGGCAAAAATATTTCATTGTCTCAGGTACTGGGATACGTAATTCGCTACACATTCTGAAAAAATGATCAGCGGCATTTTTGCTATTAAAAATAACAGCGCCATGCTCAGCAATATTTATACGTTTTTTTCTGAAGTCTTTTGCTGAAATACCATCAATCTGTATGAATTGCCTAAAATCAATTTTAAGATTGTACTTTTTGGCCAAATCATGGTAAGGTGATTTTTCCGTTTCGGTAGGCTTTGGTTGTGAAACCAATAAACTTTTTACTTTCAAAATAAGTAATTTTTGATGTTGTGCAAGATTATATAAACCCTACGAAATCTCAATTTCTACTTACGAACAATTTTATTACAACGACCAACGGTAGAATTTCGAGGGTGCAAAGATACAAAAATAAATATATCCCCGAAATCCCTTTTTTACCACCCCCTAAAAGCAGCAATCTGATGAATTTATAGAGGTAGGACATCCCGAAAAGACCAATAATAAAGTAGGAAAGAAAAACACCTACCGCGGAAGGGGAATATTGAATTAATACCACCAATGGGAAGGCAAAGATCCCTAGTACTTCATTAAATAAGAAAATGTTAAAAACATGCCAGAATGATTCCTGCTGTTTTTCAAATAGAAGTCCGGAAAATCTAATCAAAATTATTTTTAAAGTGAAAAAGGATAATAGGAAAAAAAATACCTTGATGAATAAAACATAAGGTTCATGATGAATTGTGTTTATCCAATTGAAATACGAATTTGTTTGACTTATAAATATCGAAGACACAACTAGAAAAAGGAGCGACAATACAATTGAAAGTCTGTTGCTAAGCGCGTATTCATTTCGTATCAATTGTTCTATGTTCCTGTTTGAAATAGCTGCTGACACAACAAGGTTTAATTTTTTTCTGTATGTTGCCATCATCCATACCAGTGCAGCAAAGCAAACAATAATAAGCCATGATAACCAATACTGCGAATTAGTAAGGTGAAGTGAAGGGGAAAAGCTACTAGGCTGAAGCGAGTGGTTATCGAAAAGAGAAGTTGTGTTTTGAATTGTCAATAACATAGGATCAAATTAATGACCAAGACTAAATACCCTACTGATGTTAAACCCAAACTTGTATCCGCCTTTTGCCCACGAATCCCTTGTGTAAGGAATAAAATTATTTTCATTAATACCTGCTGCGTTGGTTAGATTCAGGTGAAAAACGTGGCCGCCGGTTTCAATTTCAAAGCCAATAGCAAGCGGCATATAATAAGGAGTCTCGGGATTGTTTTTTCTAAAATCAGATTTGATGAAGAAATAATCGGCAATTATACATAGACGTTTTGTTAATTTAATTCTTGTGCCTACACCAATAGAAAAAAGTCCGGTCTCTTCTTCAGCATTATTGTCGCTGTTAATGAATTTTTTCACAAAATTACGATGTGTATATCCCGGCAAAACTTCAAATGAGAAAGCACGGCTAAACTTTCTCGCAATAACAAGTTGCGTAGTGTATGAAATGCGATGTGTGAATTTTTCAGTTACACCAACTGTTCCGGCATAAAATTGTTCAGCCTTAACTGGTACTACGCCCATGCAACTATATATTACAGCAGAAACAGGTATTTTATTATTTGTAGTTTGCTCAAGAAATCTGTATTTAATCGATCCATCGAGCAACTCATACATTTTATTTCTTGCAATACCAATTTGCAGCCGGTCAGTTATTCCGTAATCAAATGAAAACCGTATATCATCCGAATTGTCAAAACCCCATAGTGTATGTGCACCACCGTTGCTCGCTACTCCAATGTTGCCAAAGCGATGCGTGATCCTGAAATCAAGATGATTTTTTTTGATTGTTTCGGTAGATTGTGCGCTTATTATTTTTGTAGTCTTAAAAGTGGCAAATACTTTTTCATTTTGTTTTTTTACTCCGGATTGTTCTAATGAGTCAACCATACTAAGCAAATCAACTTCCTGTGAGAATGTTGTTTGAGAATTGAAAAGAAAAATTAATAAAATGTTTAAATATGTTTTCATGAAAATTTATTTATCCGTTGAGGCAGGCTTTTTAAATGGTTCGAGTGTTGATTTTAGAGTAACAACAACATCTTCTGCAATATTTTTAATATACATACTTGGCACTTCAATTTTATAATCAGCAATATGAATGTTGAATTTTGCATCGAGCATGATTTTTCCGTCACTAACTGTTAATGTTCCTTTAATGGTAATTTCTTTGGTGACACCATGCATGTCCAGTTTGCCGGTAACACTTACTTCATTTTTCCCATTTACAGTATAATCTACCTTCTCGTTTATTTTGCCTTTGAAAACAGCATGTTCATACTTATCGGTCTCCATATAATTCTCATTAAAATGCTCTTCCATTGTCGCATTTTTAAATCTAAAGGCTTTAATAGGAATTTTTACCTGCAAGTCACCGGTGCCTGTGCTTAATACAGGAGCAGCAGCAGTGTTTTTCGCTTCAATATTTTCAATGGGTGCTTCGGAAAAAAAACTTATTTCACAGGATTTAGAAAGGTAAACTTGCCCATCAGAGTTTAAATAGGTAAAAAACAAAAATGCAAAAAATAATTTTTTCATTTGTTCATCAGTTAGTTATTGGGCGCGCCCATATTGAGCCAGCTCTTTATTTTTTGTTTTTCACAATCTGTTAATTGTTTTACAGCATAAGTAGGAGGCATAGGGGATGCGTTTACAAAAACTCTGTCATACACTTTTCCGTTATCATCCACTTTTGCTTTTAATTCAGCATAAATGGTAAAGTCGTTGGGTCCTGCACCGCCGGAAACGTGACAACCTGATACAGCACAGGTTATTGCAACAATATTTTTTATGGTATCATTATATTTTACATTGGTGGTATCGCAGGATAGTGGAACATAAAGATTCCCCTTTTCCTTTCCACATGAAGAGTAAAGCACAACGATTGCAATGCAAATAAAAAAAACAAAACGTCCGATTGATGAAATATTCATTTCAAAATTATAATACAATTAGTTTTTGAAGATAGTTTTCTTCATTGTGTTCCACCACAATAAAATAAGTACCTGCAGTAAATGTGCCAATTATAGGGATAATTGTCGAAAAATAGCCGGGAGCTGCAAAATCATTGTAAAATATTTTAACAAGTCTACCCTCCATGTCGTAGGCGGATATTTTCGTATTGCCGCTTTCATTAAAGTTGAGAGAGACTTTTACGGATTCAGTAGCTGGATTAGGGAAGATTTGAATATTGTCTTCTGAATAAGTAATGCCTCCGATACCAGACGTCGGATCTCTATGAACGGTGAGTCTGCATGTATGAATCTGATCTCCACTGCTTAATCCGTTAGAATTGGTTGCGTTAAATGCACCATAAAAGATAACTGAATCTGCGGTCGGCGCTGTCCAGTTAAATGACCATGCCTTTGAGCCTAAGCCGGGAGTGCCCGCTGTTCTGTGCGTAATATATTTTGTTCCCACTATCTGAGTTTCGGTTGTATTGGTAACAACTAGAGTTCCTTGGTATACACCCGAAGTAGTTTGCGGTGATATCTGAAAACCAAATCTTTTGATGTTTGAAACGGTAGCGGTTGCTGTGAATGAATAAGTTGAACCCGGCATATAACCGGATCCAGGGATGTCTGAAGTGATCCATCCTGTTTTCGGTACAACAGAACTTCCGGTATGACAACCAGAAGTTGAACAAGTTTTTCCATCAGATGGAGAACCAGTATAACCTTTGCCCAAAGTAACCGGTGCGCCGGTAGAGTGCGTTAACGCTTCGTTATTGATGGAAAATATTATCGCGATTAGAGCTATAAAAAAAGTTGAGTAAAGGATCTTTTTCGCCATAAAAGATAATTTGTAATAAATATAAGCAAATTAACGAATTGTTAAATTGCAACAAATGCAATCCGTTAACAGGGGATATTCTTTCCTAAATGGGAGATTGAGAAAACAGTTAAATCTTTTACGTATGTTGCCCCCTTTTGGTTACAGGGGTTAATCAAATGTCTTAGTTTTTTTTATTGTATTTACTTTTTATGATTTGGGCAAAACTAACCCTCTCAATTTTACTGTTTATCCAACTAACAAAATCAAAGTATCCCAGAAGGTGCTTGTCTTCCGGTTGTTTTTTGAATAAGTTTTCCAGGTCTTTTTTTAATTCAATAAATGCAAGTTGTGTCTCTTTTTCCGAAGAAAATTTAGGAACTTTTAATTGCATAAATTTTAAAATAAGATTTTCAAATGCGAGTAAACGTTTTTTCTTATATAAAAACCGGAAGCTGGATTTTACAAGATATTCCAGCAAGTCATTATTCCCGAGTTCATAATGAACAATAAGGTTAAGTATTTTTTCAACGCAATAAAGATCTTCCCGAAGTTCACTTGTCTCATTAAGAATTTTGTTGATCCATTTTTTTGCTTCGGAGTACATTTCCGCTCCAAAGTATGCTTGCGCGATAGTATGATAAAGGAAAATTTCTATTGCTTTACTTTCCAGTTTTTTATCCACAATGCTCATTAGCGAGGGAACGAGTTCAGTAGCTTTTTTAAATTCCCCAATCTTTGTAAGGATACCAATCTCATTGCTGGCAGCGAGACTGTATATGTTGATGGGTGTTTCAGGATATTCTGCGCAAATGTTTTTTACCAATTCAATTTGTTTGAGGGCTTCCTTATTCATACCCATTTTTGACTGGCAAGTTGAAAGGTTGAATAAGGCAACTGCATAAAGAGCAGGATATTCAGGTATCTGATGAGGGTTTTTTTCGAATAATTTCACTGCCTCATAAACTTCTTTGTACGCTTTGCTGTAATCATTCAGAATAAAATAATAAAAGCATCTTCCAAAAAAATAATGAAATGTTGCAATGAAAGATTTTGCGTTAGCGGGAGTTTTATATAGTTTATTTTCAAAAAGTTCTTTATAATAATTTATGTCCTGCCTAGTAATGCCGGAGTACGCTCTTTGTGAACCAAAAAGTGCGCTAAGCTGTATGTACTGAAATGAGTTGGATGTCTTATCAAGGGTTTCCAATATTGTGCCATACATCTCCTTTATTTCGTTGGGTTTTGTGCCGCTAAAGGAATGGATGGATAATATTTTCATTTCCCAATTGTAAATTTCTATGAGCTGGCTAAAGGATTCGTATTTAAGTGCCATGGTCTTTGCTTTAGACAACACTTTTTCACTTTGATCGTAGAGTCCTTTTTTATATAATATCTCAGCGAAATGAAGTTGAGTATTTAATTTATTGGCAACAGAACTGTTGTTATGAAATGAATCAAGGCTTTTTAAAATGGTTTCGTGTAGGCGTGTTTTTAATGTTGGTAAATGTTTTTTATAGCGCTCATCTTTCAGTAAAATGTCTTCATCGTATTCCTTTTGTTTTTCAATATCATCAAACAGGGAAACGTAATTATTTTCTTCTCCAATAACATGTCGTGAAGCAAAAATTTTAAAATTTCTTTTTTCGGACATGTTCAGTGATTTGATCAGAACAAAGAGGTCGGTATTGGAGAGTTTTGACATCGCGTTTAAAATTAACGAGTACAATATACTAATAAATAGTAAAACAGACATGTAACAATATTTTGCTGATTTTAAGTCAATAATGCTTTCTGGATCTTATTGTTGAGGTAAAAAAAGGGAGATTAATTTTTGTGATAAAAGTAGACTCCTATCAGAAGTGTAATAAAAATAAAATATTGTGATGCAATAGCGATAGCTGTTGGATATAATTGTTTGATATAAATCCCTTATAAAAATGAGCTTTCTCCCCAAAAGGCATATTGCCGGCACAGGTTTATTAATTGCTTGTATTTTAAATGTTGTAGCTCAGCCTCAAACTGATTTCTGGCATTTTGGAATGAAGGCTGGTGTGAATTTTAATTCTGGCGCCCCGGTTGCATTTACAAATTCACAATTAAGCGACCCATCTACGGTTGGTGAAGGATGTTCTTCCATTTCGGATGCCTCAGGAAATTTATTGTTTTATACCAATGGTGTTAAGGCTTGGGATAAAAATGATAATGTAATGCCCGCGGGTACAGGTTTGCTTGGGCATGGTTCCTGTACGCAATCTTGTGTAATTGTTCCTTTCCCGGCAAACAATTCCAAGTATTATGTTTTTACTAATGGTGCAGATGCATCGAATATAAATAGGGAAGGACTCAATTACTCGGTTGTTGATATGAGTCTCAACGGTGGACTAGGGGATGTAACAGTTAAAAACACAAATATAGTTCCAAAAGATAAAACAACAGAAAAACTGGCGGCGATAAAACATTGCAATGGAAAAGATTATTGGGTAGTTACGCATGAGTCGGGTAACAATACATTTGACGCTTTTTTGGTTACATCTACAGGGGTAACATCCGCTGCAGTTAAATCCAATATTGGTATTGTTCATACCTCAAACGATAAATTGGGCTATATGAAAATTTCCGCTGACGGTAAAAAACTTGCTGTTGCCGTTTTTGGTAAGCAGGTAGAACTTTTTGATTTTGACAATTCAACCGGTACTGTAACAAATCCAATGACCATTACTGCGGCCACAGCTGTGGCGAAGAGTTACTATGGTGTTGAGTTTTCACCAGATAGATCTAAGCTTTACGTGACAACTTTTGGAAGTGCATTTTTGGGATCTGGTCAATTATTCCAGTTCAATTTAAATGCCGGTTCTGTGGCGGCAATAAATGCATCAGCAGTTTTTATAAGTAGTCCTGCCACAATGATTGGTACTGTTCAATTGGCATCTAATGGCAAAATATATCTTACCAAATCAGTGGGTACCTGGCTAGGTGTTATCAATAATCCGAATAATGCGGGTTTGGCCTGTAATTATGTTAATAATGCTGTGTCATTAGCTGGAAAAAACAGCGGACTGGGTCTCCCAAATTTTGTGCAAAGTTTTTTTTATACTCCGCCTTCTCGTGTTCCAACAAGTTTCAGATATAAAAGTACTTGCTTTTCATCGCTTACTTCTTTCAGCATAAACGATACAAGTAAAATACAGTCTGTTGCCTGGAATTTTAATGATCCGTCTTCTACTAATGATACTTCAACATTGTTGTTTCCCTCTTATGTATTTTCAACACTTTCGAATTATAATGTACAGCTTATAATTAATTACAAATGTTTTTCTGATACAATTTTGCAGGTGGTAAAAATTTTACCGTTACCGGTTGTTAATGCAGGCGCTGATACCACAATATGTAGTTCCGCAGCAATGTTAAATGGTTTTCCATCTGGTGGTACAAATTATCAATGGCTGCCGATAACAGGACTTGCGTGTCCTGGCTGTATTGCTACTACAGCGTTTCCTCCGACGACAACAAATTATAAGTTAATGGTAACAGATAATAATGGCTGCACAGGAATTGATTCGATGTTGGTAATAGTTAATTGTCCTGCGGTTTTAGTTGTAGGGGCATCAGTTTGTAAGGGTACATGTTTTATGATTAACGCAGTGCCAATTGGGGGAACTGCGCCTTATACTTATAGCTGGAGCAATGGGGTAACATCAATAACAAATATGGTTTGCCCTTTAGTTACAACAGCTTACACAGTCACTCTAACCGATGCATTTGGATTTACTTCGGTGGACTCAACAACAGTTACGGTTTTGCCTGATGTAACTGCCTCACTAACTAAAACGGATAATAATTGCTACGGCGAATCAAATGGAAGTATATCTGTTAATCCACTTACCGGGTCCACGCCCTTTGCATATTCATGGAGTAACGGAATAACAAATACTGCAAATATTTTTGGATTAATTGCAGGAAACTACAATGTTGTTGTCACTGATGCTAATGGATGTACTGCTATATTATCAAGTGTTGTCGTTGAGCCAACAAAACTTTTACCGGGAGTAAATGGTGTAAAAACTATTTGCTATGGTGACTCGGCAGTTATAACGGCATCAGCCTCAGGAGGAACTTCGCCATATTTATTTTCGTGGACTCCCGGTGGTGCAAGTAGTTCGTCAGTAAAAGCATCGCCAGATTCAACAAAAATATATTCGGTTATTGTAACTGATAATAATGGTTGTACTGCAGATACTGCATTTGAAGTTATGGTTAGCCAATTACCTGAAATAAAATATTCTGTTAGTGATTCTGAAGGCTGCGCGCCACTGTGTGTAAACTTTATCAACCAATCTAATGCTGTAAGTTGCATTTGGGATTTGGGCGGAGGAAATTTTTCGGTGTCTGATGATTTTGTAAAATGTTATAATAGCGCGGGTGATTTTCCTTTTTCATTAACCATAACCGATGTGAATGGCTGTTCAAATACATTGCTAAATACCGGAATAATAAAAGTTCATCCGGTACCGGTTGCAGCATTTTTGCCGAATACAAATCAGGCAACTATTTTATCTCCTGTAATTGACTTTAAAAACAATTCAGTTGGTGCAAATGCTTTTGTCTGGGATTTCGGTGATGGTGTAACATCAAATGTGACATCATTGTATGTGAGCCATACATATGAAGATACCTCGACCTATAATGTTATGTTGATTGCGATGAATGAATTTGGTTGTAAAGACACGGCGTACAAAAATATTTTGATAAAATCTGAATATGAAATTTTTGTGCCCAATGCATTTACGCCAAATGGTGATGGCGCTAATGAAATATTTATGCCATTAACATATTACAAAGAAGTTGCAACTTTTAACATGTCTGTGTTCGACAGATGGGGAGATCTGATCTTTGAAACAAATAATTTAAATATTGGCTGGGATGGAATTGCTAATGGTGGAACGGATATTGCCCAGGAAGATGTTTACATATGGAAAGTTAGTGTGAAATTATTAGATGGGGAAAAACACAACTATACCGGACATGTAACATTGATCAAATAGATCAGTTGAATGCTCCTTTGTACCGCAGCGTAATTTCCATTCCTCCTCTGAAATCACTTGCTACGCGTAATTTGGAAATGTTAATGTCATAACTGAAACCAATCAGTAAACTTTTTTGCAACTCGAATGCAGCACATGCGACAAATGCATCTTTAAATCTATACTGCCCTCCAAGATAAACAGCGGATGATGTCCATTTGTCTACGTAAACTAATTCTGAAGCATTATCAACACCTATTATATATTTAAACAATAGTCCTGCATCCATTTCCTGATACGGCCCTTGCATAAAATAAATAAATTGCGGCAGTAAAAACGCCTGCTTATCTATAAGTTTAATTTGTCCGTTTAAATGACATACCAATTTTCGAAGTAGTTTAGCGTCTGAGTTGTTGTAAAAAGATTGTATAGGTTGATTGATATGATACATTGCAGCACCAACGTTTATCTTTAACTGGTTGTATTTGTTGGAGTAGTCCCACATTGTTCCACCGCTAACATCTATAAATGTGTTTGAGTTTGCAAGCTGGTTTTCTCCGGATGGAAGCGTGGGGTCATATAAAACACCATTGAACTGACTGTCCCATTTAAGGTCATTGGTGCGTATGCTTTGCTGCCCAAAGCCAAACTGTAGGCCCGTTGCAATACTGTTGCTTGAGTTCGCTCGCAAAGTATAAGAAGCGCTAAGATCTCCTTTTGTAATTCCCATTTTTGATTTGCCGGCTTTATCATTAAAGAATGACATTCCAATGCCAATTCTTTTAACGGGTAGCGATAATTCTACAGAAGCAAAAGCTGTTCTGTAAGGATTGATAATACTTTGCCACTGATTTTTGTAATTGGTTATGATCCTGTAATCGCCCTGGAAAAATCCGGTATGTGCGGGGTTAACGGATAGTGGATTAAAATAAAATTGCGAAAAATGGATATCCTGTGATTTTAAATAAAAAGAATTTAAAATCGCTAACGATGTAAATAGGTAAAAAAAATGTTTATTTATTTTTTTCATCACTATTTTACCAATGATATGTCTCCTTTTTCAACGATTTTTTTACCATCAAGCATAGTGGCAGCAATATGCCAAACATAAATTCCGGGCATAGCGTCTTTGCCATTGATTGTTCCATCCCATCCAATTTTATTGTCAGTGGTCTCAAATATTTTTATTCCCCACCTATCATAAATAACAAAATAGAGTTCGGTTATACCTTCTCCACGTACATAAAATACATCATTCAATCCATCGCCGTTTGGAGAAAAAATATCAGGAATAAAAAGTAATGTGGGATCAAGGATGCATATTTCGAGAGAGTATTCATCCTCGCAATTTCCTTCGTTAAGCACATGAAGTTTGATTGGATATTTTCCGGGCTTATTAAAATTAAAAGTGGGATTAACTCCGGGTGTATACGGAATTGTTGTATCGCCAAGATCCCAATAGCCTTGCGATGCACCAAGGCTCAGGTCAAGAAACGTAATAAGACTTTGATCATAAGGAACACATGTAAGATTTGGATTGGCAGAGAACAATGATTTAATTATTCCATAACCGGGGATCTTGATCGTTGTATCGAAGGAACAATTTGAATTTATATCCCGCACTTTAACAAAATAACTAACACCAGATAATCCGGTAATTGCATTCCCGCTTTGTACCGGACTTGTTGACCATGAATAAGCGTATGTTCCTGTACCTGTTACAGTCACGTTGGCTGTGCCCGAAGAACCATAGCACCCAATAGGACTTGTGATAAATGATGTGGAAAAGGCAGGAAAAATATGAACGGTAATACTATCTACAGCGTCATCAGAACAACCATCCGAAGTTGAAACATAATATGTTGTAGTTACAGAAGGAGTGACCTGATTTATTTGAGACGAAAAAAGTCCATTGGACCAGGAGTAAGTATGTGATGTAACATATGGACTTCCTCCGGAGGAGTTTAAAGAAAGTATAGATCCATTACCGTTACATATAGTATCTCTAGATGCAGTTAGTGTAGTTTGTATTGGTGGAAATATTGTGAGTGAAATCGAATCGGTTGTTATGCAAAATCCACTACCATACGTATATACAAGACGGTGTGTTCCCGGGCCAACGGAATCCGGATTGATATTTGTTGAATGAGGAATTCCATTAAGTGTAAGTGTTCCGCCCAAGGGGGTAAGTCCCGCAGTAAAATTCGTGTCCACATTGCAGTAAATAGAATTTATATTACTTATGTATGCGGGACTAAAATTATAAATGGTTGCTACAATAGTATCTTTGCAACCGCCTCGTGGATCATATATGAGATTAAAAACACCTGGGCCCGCTGCTGCAGGATTAAACAAACCGGTTTGTGCATTTACTATACCGGGTCCTTGCCAATGCGCGTTCGCTCCAACAGATGGGTCGAGAATGAATGGTGGATTTGTATTACATAAAGTAGTATCGCTGTAACTTAATGCCGGAGGGTAAACAACCATTTTCACGGAGTCGAAACAGGTGTTAGCGGTATACACAACACTGAAAACTCCCGTTCCTGTCAATGATGGGTTGAAAAAATATTCGTTCCCATTTTTTACAACACCGGGTCCTGTCCACACACCACCGCCAGGATCAAATTGAGTATTCGAATATTGATTGAGTTTCATGGGATCAGTTCCTAAACAGAAAAAAAGAGAATCCTTATAAATATTCGTAACACGCGAATAAAGGAATATAGTATCAAAGCATCCGTTTAGTGCATTGAAAACAAGTCCTTCATTGAAATTGGTGAGCCCTTGTGCATTGGGATTGTATACTCCCTGGTTATTTACAAGGGTACTCGCTCCTCCGTTGCTGATCCAATAGCTGTACCATATTCCTCCTGGTGGATTGGGAACAGCAACAGTATCCTGCGGCTCCAATGGACAAAATACTATGCCGCCTCCGGCATTTGCAGGTTTTACAAACAAGCGCAATGTGTCTTTACAGCCATTTAATTTGTATACAATTTTCTTCAGTCCCGGCCCTGCCCATCCCGGAATAAATTTACCGGAGACAGTATCATAAACTCCTGGAGCAAGTTCCCAGCGTCCCCCAGGAGGCGAGGCTGTGAGTGTATAAGACCATGCCGATTCACAAACCGTATCGACAAGCGGACTAACATTTAATGCATTTACGAATATTCTTTTTGTATCGCTACAGCCATTGGAGTGCGAATATGTTACAGTATAAGTTCCGGCAACCGTAGGAGTAAATGTTCCGGCAGATGAAATATATCCACCGCCCCCTGACCACGTTCCACCCATTGGAGTATAAGTAGAAACGGAAAATGGTGGTGAACCTGTACAAGCGGCTTCATCAAGCCCTGCATCCATTGGCTTCACTGTTATCTGTGTGGTTGCACTGCACAATCCTCCAATGGTATAATATATTGTGTGAGTACCTGCGCTTGAATCAGGATCAAAAAGTCCTGTTGAGCTACCGCCAGGAAGAACAATTCCCCGGCCGCTCCATACGCCGCCAGGCGGACTACCTGTTAAGTTAAACGGCTGATCTGATTGGCAAATAGGTCCAGGTAAAGCAGTTATAGTTGGTTGGATAATAGTGATGGTTATGCTTCCCGTAAATGTCGGACCTCCGAATGTGGAACGGACACCAAGTGTATATGTTGTTGTTGATGTAGGACAAACATTTTGGGTTGGAGAATTGGGTAAACCATGACTCCACAAATAATCATAACTCAAACACCCATTCACAACACCTTCCAGCTGCACGCACGATCCAATGCAGATACTGTCATTAGGTGTGGGAGTAATTGTAACCGTTAAAGGGCAATCGGTGATCGTGAAAGAATTTGTGATGTTAAATATCCATACGCTATCACAATTGTCAAGCATTTTAAATTCTAGGTCAACATTGTAGTTACAACTTTCATCCAATTGATTTGAAAGTAAAATTTGAAAATGATCGGTACTGTCAGCTGCACAACCAATAGGAGTAACTCCAATAACAGAAGTTGTTAGGGGGCCAGTAACTCCAAGCGCTAATGGATAAATCGAGTCACAATGAATGCGCCGGTTGAAGCGCAGATCAAGCGCGGTAGCACTACATGTGGGAACCGGAGAAATGCTAAAAGTTGGTGGTATAGGAGCCACTACAGTTGACCTCCATTGAGCTTTAAAGCCTTCTAGTTGCACTAAGGTTCCATTTTCTCTAAACACTATAGTAAGACATCCGCTTGACGCAATAATCGGCGGAATTGGCCCTAAACCACTATAACCTGTACCAATCATTGTCCCGGGACTTATGGTGAGGCCATTGTAAAAAAATATTGAATCCCAGCCTTGCTCTGTAAGGAATTGAGAAAAAGTAAGTGTAATACTTCCGCCAGTACAAATCCTGAAAGTATCATTTGTACCAGACTGGTATATACCTACTAGTCCAGATCCAGGTCCCCCATTGTCATATAAAATACCCTTGCAATTATATACAGTAGTATCATCCTGGAAAAGCATATTGAAAGTGGGCACAAGTTGTGCCTCCGCTTTTTCAGGTAAAACCAATGAAAAAATAAAAAGTAATAAGTATATTTTTTTCAAAAAGCAGCTTTTAATAATAAAGCACAAAACATGCCTGTTAGGACATGTTTAGTCAGAAAGAAAAATTTAAAAAACTATGGTAAAGTATCATTAATTGTAATTGGCGGAGTAATAATTTCATTACTCCAGTTTCCTGCACGGTCCTGTAACTTTATTGATAGCGTAGAAAATTCCTGTGTTCCATTTCCTAATAGGAACATAGTGTTTAATCGAATACTTAGTGTGCCTTCAATTTTCAATTCCTGTTCGGGCGGAGTAAGTGGCTGTATGTGATACCAGTCGGGATTAACAAGGCGGCTATCTTTTACCTGCAGGGTGTATTCATCAGGTGATACTGTTCCAAGATCACCCTGGTTATCTTTATACTTAAGTGTTACAACAACAGAATCTCTGAATTGCATGAGGTTGCTTGGCGAAACACTTACAAGTTCTATAGTTGGCTCAGGCGGAAGATCTGCAGATTTTTTCTTACAGGAAATAAAAAAGCTTATCGAAAGTACACCGATTAATAAATATTTCATTGTCATTGAACTTTAAGTGCAAAGTATCCCATCATTATAGCATCTGATCCGGCATTGGGGATTTCCGTTGGAGAACCCTGGCTGCCATCATCAACATAAACTCTTAAATAAAGTATTGTTCCACTGGTGTAACTACTGGTATTGATAGAAACATAGTGTGTAAAGGTGCCTGAATTGCCAGTAAAGTCTGGCCCAACGGCAGGAGTGGAGCCCGTATAATAAATCAGAGTGTGTGCATCTGCTCCTGTGGTATCATACATTTGCCTTGATACAGAAACTTTGTTGTAACTCAGTGAAGAAAGTGATGTAGCATCATCGGAAACCAAAAACCAAATATCGACATTACCAGAGGGAACTGCCAGAGGAGGATATGCTCCGCCGGCTCTGGCAAATCCGCCCGATACAGATCCACTGGTAAAACCAAGTAGTCCTGTAATCTGAGGTTGGTTATTTCCAAGTACCGGATAATTTCCGAACATATCTTTTGCCCCGGCATCTATCCAATTTTTAATTGCCAGAATGTAATCGTTTTTATTTGGTGTCCAGTAAGGATAAGGATAAATTGTTGTGCCATGTTCTCCATATAATGGCATTTGCTCTGCGTCCACATCATGAAAAGTTAGACGTTTGTAAATTACAGATGAATCCGATCTATATGGCCATACTCTGTATGGATAGGGCTTAGTTTGCGACGTAGATAAGGTCGGTTTCTTTGGTACCTGATATACAAGTGTATTATAGGCGCTGTTTATACTTCTGAAATCCGGTGGAAAAGTTCCATCATGACACCCTGAGTTTGCGCAGGTTGGCCCGAATATTTTGTAATGTAAATAAGCAAAATTGCTTGGGCTTATATTGTCAATGTCAGGATTTACTGCCGGAGGATCAAGTGCGGGGTCGTCATACGGATTAACGTATTGATCCTTTTTACATGCAGTAAAAAAAACGATCGCCAATAATAAGCCGGCAGAAAAAACAAGTAAAATATTTTTTTTCATATTACATGCGATCAAATAATGATTGGGTATAAGCTGTTAACCCGGTATTCAGTACATCTGTTTTCAAACCAAATATCTCGGCTATCGTTAATGCGATATCTGCCGTTTCAGGCATACTATCCGGAGCAACTTCGCTACCTGTATTTTGCGCCGGATCAATATCATTGTATGTTGCAGGAGTAATACCTTTTCCTGCCATCATTGCAAACACCTTGCTCGTGTTATTATCGGAGTGGTCGTATCCAAAAAGTTTGCTTGGATCTTTAATAGCATTTGGAGTTGAATTTCTTCCGCACTCAGGAGCTGCAAGAAGGATCGTCTCGCCACCTAATACAGGATCTGACTGTATGAAATTCCACAGGTGACCCACCGCGTAATCCGCACGGTGTAAGCTTCTGAGGTATGAGGTAAAGTTACCGTGCGCAGAGTCAACGCCCGATAAATTAACGACTAGCAATTTTGGTTTAAATTCTTTTAATATTTCGCACGCATAAGATATCGTATTGATGTCACCATTCCGGTCAGAAATATCAAGTGTACTTGGATAGGCTAGTGGAGCGCCTGTTCCGCCTTGTCTGGCGAAAATATTTTTCATAAACAATTTTATCTGCTGCTTCTCATCTTCTGTGTTACCAATGTTTGGTAAAGCACTTCCGATATTTTCGAAACTATTATCAAGGAAGTATTTCATCTCATACATAGGATCCAGCTGATCCTGCGGATGGTAGAGTTTCGCGTTCTTCAAATAAAGATCCCCTTTGGGTCCAAAGGTTGTTTCCGGGGCAAAAAAGTTAGCTCCGTAATGTGATCCGTAATCGGGATGCTGACTGTGATTTAATAATGGTACAGAGTTTCCTATAGTGTTTCCTACCATCCAAACTTTCGAAGCAGGGAAATCTGTTGGTCCGCCGTGTCTTCTCAGGTATTCAAACATGGTTGGGTTCAGAGGTCTGTTCTTTAATCCTTGTGCAAGTGCGTTGCCGCCTTGAAGCATTACATTTAACCCCCCATAGTGTCCCGCGTTAGAGCTATTCACTTGTTTAAAAAGTATGCCTTGATTTTGCAGAGGAGTGGAAAGAATGGGAGTTAAAGGCATGATATATGAAGATCCGACGCTACCATAAATTATTTTTCCGCCATTTGCAGCCGGAGTTGGTCCAGCTCCCTCCAGCATATTATTCATAATATTTCCTTCAAAGTTCAACTCCGGTTTTGCCGCAGTTGCTGCGAAATCATATTGACTACGTCTAAGGTAGCCTTGTCCTATGGCTTCCTGGTGTCTCACACCTCCCGCAAACATCACCAATACAACATGGTTTGCCATGGGAGTACCGCCCGTGCTTGCGAAAAGCCGACCTGTAGGTAAAATGTAAGGAGCGATAAACGCACCTGCAGCTGCTAGTCCGGTTTTCTTTAAAAAGTCTCTTCTTTTCATCTGTAAATATTTTTTGTTGTTATATGATCCTAACTAAAGTCTTTAGTAAAACATGTATTCGTTTGAAAGCGCAAATGAAAAATATACCAGCTCCGGAAGAATTGTATCTGTTGGAGTTGTATGAGCTAAAATATAATTTTTGAAATAAGTTTTCTCCGCTTCTGTAGGGTTTCTCACAAGGAACCTATTATATGTTTCGGTAACGAATTTGTCAAGATCCCCAATCATATTCGCCTTTGACGGTAAAATAACACCAGGCTTATTAAAAAAGTTGCTGATGATCACTTCACGCGCGAGTTCTTTATCACCAATAGATTCTATACATTGACTGATGTCAAATATCTGGTTGGCTGATAATGCAGTTTGAAATAAGTTAGCATGTAGAATAGCAACAAACTGCTCATTTGTTTTTTGTTTTGCTTTTCCGGCACTTGGAGGTAATAAGGGAACATCGTTAACTTCGAACAAGCGATCTGTTTTTTCCTTTTTGCATCCCGAAAAAATAAAACTGCCAATGATGGCGAGTGTTATAACTGTTCTTAATTTTAAAATGCCCATATGTTGATTTATAAGTTGTAATTAAAAGTTTGCATACTCATCCGTTTTCATAATATCCTTCTGAAGTTTTTGGATATTATGATCACTGAAAAAAGATTGCATATGTCTGTTTGTTTCTGCACCTGAAGGTTCTCTTGCCATCAGCGTTTTGTAACTCCATCGAACTAAGCCTTCGTAAAATTCATCGCTGTTAACAATGACATTAATAAAGTCGCCCTTGTTTTGCCCCGATTTACCAAATAAAATTTGTGACATACTGTACTCGATCATGTTGTAACCTGCATCAAATTCAGCCTGTATTGGTGCACGCATCAATAAGTTGTCGAAACATGCGTTTACAAAATTAAATGTGTTCATGTTTATTTGATCGTAAGCACTATTGTATAGCATTCTGGCAAATACATCTTTTATTTCAATTGTACCTAAGCGGTATTGTTTCTGCGCTCTTACAACCTGGTAGCAGCGGTTCTCTATCTCAAGATTAATTCTCATGCTTACAGTGTCCCCTGCAAGAGAATCAGTGATATAGCTAAAGTGCGCTAGCCCGCCCTTATAAACTAAGTATTCATCAGAGGCTGCTTCGAGAACTCTTGCTTTGCACATTTCATAATAGCGGTTGTAGTATGCATGTTTATAGGATGTATCTCCAACGATCCAGTTTGTATCTGTTTGAAGTTTGGTAATCAATTGTTCTCTGGATGAAATACTAAAATCATTGGATCTCAGAAAATCTTCTTCGGCAATCATCTCGGCATCCAAAGGTTCTCTTCCAATTAAGTCAATAAAAAGTCTGTTGATGTAATTTTCAACTTTTACTTTAGGAATTCCATCATAATAAGG
>Ga0163149_10001001_pt1 | contig 36643 bp, 55 predicted proteins | sample OliLakLV19MP5G1_FD_148604 | JGI IMG/M metagenome (GOLD analysis project Ga0163149, IMG submission 148604) | Freshwater microbial mat bacterial communities from Lake Vanda, McMurdo Dry Valleys, Antarctica - Oligotrophic Lake LV.19.MP5.G1 | ecosystem: Environmental > Aquatic > Freshwater > Lake >... | reverse complement strand
GATCTAGCGGCGACGGCAGCGGCATCGGACATTAAATAAATAGGAGTACGGCATGATCCAGAAAATCATTCTAGTCGGAACACTAGGGCGAGCGTTCGAACTGAAGACATCAAAGGGAGGAACACTGTGGGCAACGTCGTCGCTCGCAGTGAACACAAAGCAAGGCGGGGAAAAGAAGACGACCTGGTACAAGCTTAAAGCTTTCGGAAAAGCGGCAGAGATACTCGCAGCACATACGAAAACCGGAGAGACGCTCTACGTAGAGGGCGTGCCCGAAGCTGAAGCCTGGTTACCTGCCGGTACGATTACGCCACGCACGCAAATTGCAGTGACCGTTAACGAGTTTAACTTCCTGGGCGGCGGCGCACGTGTTGAGACCGCGAAAGACGAAGCAGCACAGAACATCAACAACGCACAGGGCAGCGACGACGAGTGGAGCTACACGTGAAGCAATCAGATTCAATTAAAGAACTAGCAACCGCACTCTCTGCATTTCAGGGAGAGATCCACGATGTGGAGAAAGACGCTAAGGGCACTTTCTCCCGCTATGCCACACTCTCAGCGGTGCTAGCCGTTGCCCGCCCGGCGCTCGCAAGACACGGGCTATCCGTTGCCCAGTTCCCGAGCTCTGTCGATGGAACCCCAGGCCTAATGACCGTGCTCATGCATTCGAGTGGTGAGTATATCCTCGTGGATGCATCCCTCCTGATCGGGAAGCCAACGATGCAGGGCTTGGGCAGCGCGTTAAGTTATCAGCGCCGCTACTCCCTCTCTGCCGTGCTAGGCATCACGCAAGTGGACGACGATGGACATGCGGCAAACGTGCCAGTGCGGGAAGAGACAGCGCCCGCTGCGCCGCCACGGCCCGCAGTGAAGGCAGCGCTACCTACGCCATCACCTGCCGCAGCGATCGCACCACCGCCTGCGCTGGCGGAGGAATCATATCCGTCTGACTCCCTCATCGCAGTGGCGCGAAAGCTTAAAGTACGGAAGGCAGACATGGAAAACCTTATCGCATTGCGTTACTCACATATCGAGTCGCATAAAGATCTGAGCCACGCACAAGTAAAAACACTTTTGTCAGACTTAGTTAAAGCATTCCCTGAGGCAGCACCAACCCCTAGCTCCAACACCACGGGTGTTGCCTCAGGGATATCCCGTGGCAAGTAGACAAGCGCCGTCTGCAATCTGCGGTGAGGCGTCCGAAGAAGTAATCAAGTGGCGCAGCGACCAGGTCTACTATCGCGCAGGATCATCTGTATGCGTAGACTGCGAGCGGCTGAAGAACACGAGACGCACATGTCTACGTTGCGAGAAGGCGTTCACACCGGGGTGTCGCACCCCATGGACGTGTAAAACCTGTGTATCGAGTAAGCGCGTATGAGCTACCTCTCATACACAGTAATTAAAGTGCTGATAGGCATAGTCATTGTGATTGCTTCACTGGCGATCTCACTGATTAATTTTGCCCGCAGCATGGAAGTCCCTAGTAACAAAACGGAGTGGAAATGAGAAAACCAAGGCCATTAAACACACTGATAGTTGATGCAAGAATAAATAAAAGTGAGCGTGGGCACTACATCGAGATCAATGCTGGAGGATGTCCTACGCCCAAGGCGATAGCGAGACTCATCGAGTGGCTTGCCGACGCGCAAGTGTGGATTGCTCTGCAGGGTAAGAATAAATGAGAAAACCAAGGGCTATAAACACGCTGCGAGTTGACGCCCAGATAAATAAAAGTCAGCGCGGGCACTACATCAAGATCTATGCCTGCGGGTGCCTCACCGCTGCGGAGGTAACGCGGCTTGTCGGGTGGCTCACTAACGCGCAGGTGTGGATTGCTCTGCAGAAGAGGAAGAAATGAGAAAACCAAGGGCTATAAACACGCCGCTAATTAGTTTGCAAATACAAATATTCAGGAACAGGCACATCATCATGATCAATGCCGCAGGAGCTGTTACGCCTGATGCGGCAACGAGACTGACCGAGTGGCTTGCCGACGCGCAAATGTGGATTGCTCTGCAGGAGAAGAAGAAGTGAGAAAACCAGGGGCGCTCAATACGGCGACGGTTCGTGCAGAAGTGTGCGAAGACGAAAACGGGTACTACGTAGATCTTAATTCCTTAGGATATCTTAACCCCAGTTCGCTGCCGAAAGTCGTTGATTGGTTTACTCGTGCACAGGCGTGGATCAAGCTGCAGGATAAGAAGTGATAGCGCACGTGCCGCGTGACTAAACGAATCGCCGCAAGCCTAGGAGATGAGTCGCAGCATGTGGGTGTGGGCAGCGGCAACGGCCACGGCTACGGCAACGGATATGGCTACGGCTACGGCAGCGGCTACGGCTACGGCTACGGCAATGGATACGGCTACAGCGTCGGCGGCTACGGCAGCAACCACGGCACTGGTTGTGGTGATGACTACGGTCACAGTAACGGCAATGGCTACGGCTGTGGCCACGGGCACGGCAACGGCGATGGCGCAGGCAAGGGATACTAGAATGCGTAAACGAATAGTCGCAAGTCTCGGAGATGAATCACATCACGTAGGCATAGGACACGGCTTTGGTGGTGGTGATGGTTTCCTTGTAGGCAATGGCCACGGCGATGGACACGGCCTCTACAGTGACGGCTTCGGCAGCGGCAATGGTGACGGCGGCCACGGCGGATCGGGAAAGGGCTACGGCATGGGCTACGGCTACGGCTTCAGTCAAGGCGACGGCGATGGCATCGGATACTAAAATGCGTAAACGAATTGTCGCAAGCCTTGGGGATGAAGTGCAGCACGTAGGCACTGGCAATGGCACCGGCGATGGCGCGGGTTTCGGCTTAGGCGAGGGTGATGGCTTCGGCAGCGACGGCCCCTACAGCTACGGCGCCGGCCACGGCAGCGGCGCTGGCAATGTTGAAGGCTACGGCACTGAATGCGGTGCGGGATGTGGGCGTGGTGACGGCTACGGCTACGGCAGCGGCTACGGTGATGGCTTCTGCGGCTTCGGCGAGGGTTGTGGCTTTGGCGGCTACGGTAACTAAACAAACAAAGGGAGAAGTAATGGAAACTAAAGCTAACGTGTCGAGTAATTGTGTATGAGTAACTTCAATGTTTACGACTACCTTCTAATAGCTTCAAACATTGCAATGCTACTCATGCTCGCGTTATGTGCGCCTAGGGGTAACTTCGATCTTTCCCCTTTCTTTCTAATACTTACAGGTAGTGCAATGCTACTTATGCTCACGTCATGTACGACGCAAACAATTATTGATGGTGACGACGGCCAGCGTGATCGCTGGTCAGCTAAAACGAGGATCAACGCTAACCCATCAGCTATGCACAATTGCCCTTCTCGCGATCTTTTAAAGTGCAGGCGGGATGGGAAACAATGAGCGAATTTAAATTATCTCCCGCCATAGAGTGTTCATGCGGATCTTTGATTGATCACATCTCGGTCTTCTATGGCCGCACGCCGTATAGTATTCAGTGCCCCAATTGTGAGTGCAGTCTTCAAGAAATCATGCCCTCTGGCGTGGGATGGCACTTAGGTGAGAAGCACGCCATAGAGGCGTGGAATGACTACCATACGGCGATAAACCAGTTCAAATCTGAGGGAACCTGGCAGCCTACCTGCGCACAACTAAGAGAGTATTTTTACAGAGAATTAAAACAATGGGGGCACAATCCTCGATGAGCGAATTAAAACCAGACCGCGAACTATACCGGGAAAATTATCGCGGCATAGATATAGAAGTGTCCCGCGCCTGGGGTGGGCCTTCGAGTCTTTTCAAAGAAGTGTGGTGCTTCTATCTGAACCTTCTAGTTGAGCAATTCCAGGAGCGATACCACGCTGATCTGTGGCGGCCCATCATCAATTTATACGACGGCAGTGTAGTACAGCCCTGCGCGGAATGTCTGAAATCTTTGGATTGGCATAGCGATATGACATTCTACTCCCGAAACTCTGCGCCGGAGGAACCATTCCGCTCGATCAAAGCAGGATGCGACTATCAACACATGGGGGACGAGGGCAGGACATACACCGCAGACCGCGTCATGCATGATGCGAAGCGATGCGTTGACTCGCTCTTGAATAAATTCCCAGGATTACGAACTGCGGATGTGTTGTGGAAGGAATACTATGCGCCGTTTCATGCCGTGATGAAGGCCAAAGAAGCGCAGAAGTTATGAGCGAATTAAAACCAACAAGCAGTGTGCCAGCGCACCTTATAGCAAGGGATAAAGATGGAACTAACTGACAAGAATAAACAGCACATTGACAGCCTCTCATATGAACAACTTCTGAATTCGTGGCGAAATCATCCCTGTGGTGATCCTTGGTTTCAGGACGAAACTGGGACGTATTGGGGAGAGCGAATGAAAGCATTGCGTATCGCCGGGGCGGACCACGTGGGGGCCAGCAAGGCTATAGGCTGGGGCAATTAATGACCCACGAAACACGCGAGCGCATCCTTGACGTTACCGTTAGCACGCTACTCATACCCACCGTCATCATCGCATCGCCGTTTCTGCTCGCACTCGCTGTAGCCATCGGTGTGCGTGACATGGTCAGGAGTGTGAAGTGATCAAGGTTGCCGCGCTCTATGTCCTAGAGGATGGACCGTATTCAAACCTGCCAGGCGTAGACGTGTGGGGCATAACAAAGGATGCGCGTACATATAACGGGCCGCACCCTGTAGTGGCGCACCCACCGTGCGAGCGTTGGGGCAGGTTTGCAAAAATAAATTATGCAAGATGGGGCGGAGAACACAACCGGCCAGGAAATGATGCCGGTTGTTTTGCGTCTGCCCTGAATAGCGTTAGAAATTTTAATGGCGTACTAGAGCATCCGGCATCAAGCTACGCATGGGCCGCGCATGGGTTAGCGCCGCCAGGCAAATTTGCGTGGTTGTATTGCGGCAATGACGAATGGGTGTGTGAGGTTTGGCAAAGTGTTTACGGTCATTCCTGCAATAAAAAAACATGGTTGTTTTATTGCGGGGACAACAAGCCGCAAGAATTAGATTGGAGCACACAGCAAGGCACACACCAGATCGGCTTTCATGATCAGAGGGGAAAGGCCAAGAATAGACCAACACTCTCAGGAAAAAAGGCAAGTGCTACACCGGCAAAATTCAGAGACTTGCTAATAAGCATCGCACGCAACGAGGAGATGAAGGCATGAATAACTATAAAGCACTGAGAGCGTTTCTAATTCGTGAGCGTGACCTTGAGTGGGAATGCGCCCTGGAATCTAGAAAGTTAGGCGTGAATGGTATTGATGGCGGTAATGTTGCGGTGGGATCGGTGGAGGCTTACAACAAAGTGCTCGCGTATATGCAGCAACTCTCCAAATCCGAAGCGAGAGAGTCATGAATGACTATGCGGCATTGGAGAAGTTTATATACGACCGTAAAGCATCGGAGATGGAAAACTACAAAGAAGGCCAACGCTTATCTGGAGATAACAGCCCTGGTGCTTGCCTGGCTCTAGGTGCAATGGATGCCTATTCACAAGTGCTCTTATATATTAGCGAACCGTCTGCAGTCGAAGGGACAGAGTCATGAGCACTGACGGTAATGACCATCTCGATGAAGTCAGACGCTTATATAAGGAACTAGATGAGCAATGCCGGATCAACGGCATGGGTGCGCAGCGTGAGTTAAAACTTAAGACTCAGCTACGTGAAGCGACTGACATCATAACAATCATGGCAGACAGAGCCGATAGATTGAAGGCAGAGCTAGGCAAGGCATACCCAGGCGACATGTCTAACGCCGTGGTGCTCGCGCGCGCAATGCTCACAAGATGGGGTAAGGTATGACCGAATCTAAAAACATACATGATTTACGCTGCCCCACACAGGCCAGGGAATTTTTATACAATCTGTGGGTTGGTGATAAACAAGTAGAGGGTGTGCAGCTCCCGTCCGGCTGGTTAAATTTTGACTCTATGAGTGACGACCAGGCCTGTGAATATGCCAGACAATTACATGCCGGGTGGGTCACGCTTGGAGTATTGGAATATAGGAAGCGCGTGTCACACTAGGCGGGGTAAGGTATGAACAACTATGAGCACTACTGATTTCGAAATCACACTTATTCGGTTATTGATTTATTTTCACGCATCTAAGCTAATAGTAGAATTTGTTTTTAAACTATCTAACTTTTTATACTCGGTCTATAAAAAACTACGTTACTGATCCTAGTGCTACACTTGCACGGCACTCAACACGGGCGCAGAGGCGGCGCGTGGAATGGCGATCTGAAATTCCTCTGGACCGCGCCGCCTTTTCCCGTAAGCTTTGGTCAATGGCAGGAAAACTGCGGCAGCTAGTACTCAGGGCAACCATGGATGAACTCTACGCGAGCGGAGGCAACCGCACCCGTGCAGCCAAAGAGCTGGGCATCAGTGCCCGCACTCTTAGAAACTACATAAACGTTATGAAGCACGGCGGCTACGGGCCAGTGCCCCCGCCACCCTTGCCGCATAATGCTGGAGTCAGCAAATACACGCATGATATCCCATGCTTGTGCAGCCTATCGTCATGCCGTAGGTCGCTGAAAATCTATAGACGCGAATCAGAAACGCCCGGCATGAGAGACATACAGCAGGGCTACTGCGCAAAGTGTGGGCGGGTTAGACCTGATAACGGCAAATGCCCCCGATGTTTAGGCGACGAAACCGCATGATGTATACTGCTACTACAGGGGTACACATGGACGACCTGCAAGCCTGGATGCGTAAAGAATTGGAAATCCTTCACGAGGTACGCATAGGGCAGGCAGAGATGCGCGCGCAGCAGGTAGAGATGCGGCAGAGCCAGACCCAAATGATGGGCGCACAGCAAGAGATACTGAAAGACCACGAGACACGTATACGCACAGGCGAGCGCCTCATGGAGCAATCAATGGCCATCCTCACCTCGATCAATCATTTCGTATTGACGCAGGGCAGGGCCAACACAGGATTCGAAGTGCGCCTTGGTAGGCTAGAGAAGACCGTACTCATGGCAGCAGGCGTACTAGTAGCAGTGAAGTACGGTGTAGATATCCTCACCGCATTGAACGTGAGGTAGGCAGTGAAGCGCCACACAACACAGAGCCTCTGGTCAGTGGTCGCGATGACCGTCGCCATGTGCGCATCCCTGCTGCTAGCAGCTTGGACCTACTCCTAGTCCCAACGCATTACTTGACCGTAAATGGTAACGCACTCACACTCTATGCGGGGGTACGGTTTTGGATGCACCGGAAGTCGACGGATGGTTTCGCTTCAGTGACCTCACGTCAGCACAACTGGAGCGCGTAAGAGAACGTGCGTGCGCACTGATCGAGCAGAGCGCCTACCCAGATCCTATCCTGTGCGTTATCGCCGCATACGTACTAGAAGTTAACGAAGAGTACGCAAGGCTTGACGCACACGGGGATGGGCACACACATTGAGTGAAGATAGAATACGCTTAAAAATAAACTCAATACACGACCAAGACACGTACACGGCAGGCGAGAAGCGGCATCACGAAAGATGCGTGAGACCGCCAGACTACACAGACGGAATGCTGCCGCCAGCGCAGGATGAGTGCTTTGATTACCGCACCACGCTATACAAGAAAGCCAAATGCACACACAGGGTGGGAGACCCGGCCGAGTGCAAGCAATCCCTCACGAATGCCCCATCGAAGAAGGACCGCTGCCTCTGCACATGTCACATCAAGGGGTATGAGGCGACATGAAGAAACACACACGTGCACTAGCAGGCAGACGCGCACAGAATAACGGCGCAGTATTCGAGACCCTATTCCAGGGCGCATGCCTAAGGCGCGGCATCGCAACGACAAGAATACCAGACGGATGTAAACAGCTTGCCACGCGCCGCATCATACGTGTGCGCACCCCCTTCGATTGGGCACTCTCATACAACGGCAAGGCTGCACTGATCGATACGAAGACCCTAGATGAGGCAGCGTTCCCGAACGGTGCAGTAGATCCGAACCAGGCGTACACCCTACTCACTCACCTACTGAAAGGCACGATCGCAGGCTACGTCGTTAACCTCCGTAAGATCGACACGTGTGTGTATATCCCTGCCTCAAACCTGTGCAACGCGCTGAAGGGCAGGGGTAGTATCAAGGTGAGTGACCCAGGAGTCGTACTCCTAGGCACGCTGCAGACCATGGACATGACGCGGCTATTCACTAGCGTTTGACTTGAGTATTGAAACTACGACATGATGGAAAGACCACGCATCATAGCGTGCGTAGTCGCATGGGGTGCGGCTACCACCATCGTAACCCTGGAGGGGTTTGAATGGGACGACCGAAGAAACCTATCGATAGAGATCAGGTCATGAAGCTTGCGGCCATGGGCTGCCGGCAGACTGAAATCGCCGCCTTCTTTGACGTGAGCGATAAGACAATCTCAAGCCGTTTCTCCAAGGAACTGCGAAAAGGTGTCGAGATGGGGAAGACAAAGCTTCGTCGCCTGATGTGGCAGTCTTGCGAGAAGGGCAACGTCACTATGCAGATCTGGTTATCTAAGAACATTCTAGGCTACACAGATAAGCTTGAGCAGGTAGCAGACCCTGAAGCTAAGCCCATGCGCCTCATCATCGAAAGAGAAAAGCCTAAGGGTGAGTGACATTATCTTCAGGCCATTCGATAAGCAGCAAGAGGTGCTAGACTGCGACGCGCGAGTCAAGGGCGTGTTCGCAGGTAAGCGCGGCAGTAAGACTGAACTCGGCGCTATCCAGTCTGTCATCTGGCAGGAGAGTAAACCAACAAACAGGTCATACGACATTGACCCTTTCACTGGCGTGATCGTCGCACCTACATACGATATGCTGACGCGCCTCTCATGGAAGAAGTTCTCAGCTTACGCCCGCCCGTTTATTAAAGAGCAGACGAAGTCGCCTAAGCACATCACGTGGCACGATGGATCAGAGATCTACGGACTATCGGCAGACAGGCCTGAGCGCATCGAAGGCATGAAGATTGATTGGGTCTGGTTAGATGAGTGCTTCCAGGTAGACGAGCAAACATTCCTAGAACTGCAGGCACGCGTTGCAGACACCAGGGGTTTCATGCTTCTGACCGGATCGCTAGGAGTGCAGTACGTAAACCCTAAACAACACTGGGCGCATAAGTACTTTAAAGAGAAGGCAAACGACGGCTTTCGCTGCTTTGAATGGGCGACCGCTGACAACCCGTACTTTCCTCAAGATGAGATCAGCAGGCTTGAGACAATCCTCGACGCTGAAACATTCAAGCAGATGTACACGATCAACTGGGACAGTAACTCTAACAACATGGTCTACTCCGACTTCTCATCGGCTAACCTGATACGTGGCTACAAGGTTAACCCAAACCTACCCGTGCTGGTCGCAGTCGACTGGGGATGGCGGCATAAGATGGCGTGCCTCTTTGCGCAGTACGATCAAGCGACCGACACCGTGACAGTGTTTGACGAGATCGTTCGTAGCAGGATGACGCTAGACGATCTACATAGAGAGATCACAAGTCGCGGTCTACAAGTGTCAGGCTACTGCTGCGACATCTCAGGCAACCAAGAGCGTGAGATGGTTGGAATATCAAACGTCCAATGGTTCAAGGATCGTGGGATAAAGATGGTGTTCCGCACGTCTGCCGTTCTGTATGGCGTGGCTCTTGTGCGCTCATACGTGAAGGCTGCAAACGGCAGGGTGAGGCTACTGATCGCAGAGGATACGTGCAAAGAGACCGTGACCGCGATTAAGTCCTACCGCTATCCTGAGAGTGACGGCATCGCAAAGGCTGAGACACCAGTAAAAGAGGAAGACGATGCTGTAGACGCGCTCCGATACCTCTTCGTCAACTTCATCGACAAGAATGTACGTGACAGGCATAGTAGATCTATTCAATTATAAAACCTTAGGGGGTTCGATGGCAGGCCTTAGAGAGATGGTCCCAACGCTTCTCGCGTACATAAAGAACCACGCAAGGTACCTAGAGCACAACGCGGTGCTCCTTGATGTGTATAACGGTAACCTCTTGCCATTGGTTGACGCTGCCATTGCGCCACCTAAGTTCTCGCAGAAGTACTATGAGCAGATCAAAGAGCGGATCATCGCGATCAACGTATTAAAGCGCATCACAGATAAGTCAGCGCGCGCATACGTGAACGCACCTCAACGCATCGCAGAAGATAAGTACGCTAAGGACGTCGCATTCTATGAAGATGAGATGTCGATCAACTCTAAGATGCAGATAGCAGACGTGTATGCAGACCTGTTTAAGGGCTACGCACTAGAGCCGTTCCTGCATAAAGGCAGGCCACGTTTACGATCACTGCCCTTTGATCGATTCCTACCCTACTCTGATGACCAGGTTGATGGCACATCTGTCACCGCGTTCATAAAGTTCATGGGTAAGCGCACACGTTCCGGCAACCGCACACTCTCTGTGTTCCACGTCTACACCGACGACGAGTTCCTGTCGTTTGATAGTGAGGGCGAAATCGTGCGTGAAGACCTCGATGGTAACGACGGCATCAATCCCTATGGCGTGATTCCGTTCATCTACGGCAACCGCGGGAATGACATGCTCATCCCTACGCAAGATACAGATACGCTATCCCTCACTAAGATCATTCCAGTGTTACTGACAGACCTGTCCGGCGCTATTATGTTCCAGTGCTTTAGCATCGTGTACGGGATCAACGTAGATTCTAAAGACCTCACCATGTCTCCGAACGCGTTCTGGGATCTAAAGGGCGACATCGCAGCACAGGCAGGCGGCGGCGCTCCTACTGTGGGTACGATAAAGCCTGAAGCAGACATCACTCAAGTACTCGCATACATCATGAACATCTTTACGTTCTGGCTTGAGACGCGCGGCATTCGTGTTGGTAGCGTTGGCAGTGCAGACGGCACAGGCGGTGCCTCAGGCATTGCAAAGATCATTGATGAGATGGACGCGACAGAGCTGATCGGTAAGTCTCAAGAGGCTTTCCGCAAAGATGAGATGGAATTCTGGCACCGGCTGCAGCTCATGCAGAACTACTGGGTAGCAAACAACATGCTAAGCACCGAGCATCGCCCTATCATCTGGGGTGCTGACTTCAAGGTGGGCACCATCTTCGATGCGCCATCTCCTGGTGTTGATCGCATGACCGAGGTGACGACAGTAAAGCTTGAACGTGATGCAGGCTTCATCTCTACGCGTAACGCAATCGAGATGCTCTACCCTGACCTGACTCCCGAGCAAGTGGACGAGCGCATGTCAACGGTAGGCGACAGCATGACCGTCATGGTTGATGACGAAGGCTCTCAACCTGCGGCAGACGAGAACACCCCGGTAACTGAAGGAGCAGACCCATTGGCACAGAAGACAACGGTTAAAGACGTTGCCCTAAACGGCGCTCAAGTCGAAAGCTTAATCAGTGTCGTTAACCAGGTCTCATCCAACATCATCCCTAGAGAGTCTGGCGTTAACATCATCATGGTCGCGTTCAATCTCGATAGGGCAGCGGCTAACGCAATCATTGGTGAGGCCGGGCGTTCCTTCACTGCGCAGGTAGCTGAGCCTCCTAGCACTCCCACGGGCAATGCTTGATGGCCTGGCAGAAAGTTAAAGTACCGATACCAAGACGATTCGGGCCGACTGAGAGACAGGCTATCGCTCAAGAGGTAATCGACTTTATCGTTGAGCGCACTAAGTCTGGAAAGAACATTAAGGGCGGCGCATTCCCTGGCTACTCCGCATCGTACAAAGGTAGCCTTGATTTTAAAATCGCAGGCAAGGGCGGAACCGTTGACCTCACCCTGTCCGGCGAGATGCTAGATTCGATCCAGCTACTCGCGCATAAGTCTGGTGAGATCGAGGTAGGCTTTGACCGCAGTGATAAAGAACTGAATGGAAAGGCTGAAGGCAATCAGACAGGCAGCTACGGCACTGGCAAGGCAAAGAAGTCTAAGGCGCGCCCATTCCTAGGCATCACAGGTAAAGACCTAAAGGTGATCCTAGACAAGTACCCGTCTAGCCGTGAAGATTCGTTAACGCGCGCAACCGATGAACTCGCAGCGGCACTTGCGGCCGGAGACCTGGTAGACGGCATCGACTTTGAGGGTGACTGATTATGTCAGATAACACTGCAAAGCTTGACCGCATGATTAAGCTTCTAGCCAACGCCATAAAGAACTCTGTCACGACAGAGGAGTCAGCCCGCATTAGCAACATCGCTGCCCGCCAGATTAGAAAGCGCACACGTCTAGGCTTTGGCATTGGATCGTCAGGTAAGCAGACGAAGCTTAACCCGCTGTCCGGCAAGTACATCGAGCAGAGAGAAGCCTATAGCGAGAACCTTTCTGACCAGACCAAGCCACGGCGCTCTAACCTCACAGCGACTGGGCAGATGCTAGATTCAATTCAGGGCGGGGCTAAAGCTGGTAACGTGATTGTAGAGATATCCGGGAGTAGGAAAGCAGGGCTCACTGGTAGCCGTGGCACGGCATCCAATGCAGACGTTGCTCGATACGTTCAGGAGCAGGGTCGTCCGTTCTTCGGTGTCACAACACCCGAGCGGCGATCGCTAATAAGGGAAATCAAACAGGTGATTCTTCGACGCTTGAGGCGTGGTTGATCACATTCAAATTGGAGTATAGACTATGAGTAAGCCTACATCTACTGCTGGTGGCGGTAATGATCTGGGGAACGCTGGTGGCGATCCTGCGGACGTAACTAAGTTAGCTGACACGACCGCTACACCCACGGCGACTACGGAAGATAAACTCGTATCGCGTGATTCGTACCTTCGTGTGATGGACCAACTGAAAGAGACCCAACGGAAGTTCAAAGAAGTTCAAGACGCATTGAACGTAAGAAAGTCCGAAGAAGACCTTGAAGTGGAATCAAAGCTGATGAAGTCAGGCGAGGTACAGAAGCTCATTACTATCAAGGATGAGAAGATCTCTGCGCTCAGTCTAAAGAATCAGGAACTGGAAAAGGGTTACGAGGGTTTGAAGTCAACGCTTCAGTCGGCAGCTAAGACGCAAGCCGTACTCTCTCGCCTCCCGGGCCAACTGATGCGCCAAGAATACATGGCGTTCATCGATACGGACAAGGTGATCTTTAACCCTGAGACCAATGAGATCGAGGAAGATTCTGTAGAGGCCGTTGTGAATGACTTCTTAAAGAACCATGCAATGCTCTTGAAGACAGACGGCAGGACACTGCCAAACGGTACACCACGCCCAACGCAACGGATAACTCGCGCAGAGTGGGAAAGCCTTCCAACAGCTAAAGAAAAACGTGAACGGTTAAAAGATGTCGAAGGGTTTGTTCCTTCGATTAGAAAATAGAAAACAACACAGGGGGATAGCATGAGTGCAACGCTGGTAAATGAACTTTCCGAACAGTCTCAGAAATTTTGGGCACCCATTTTCAAAGATGAGCTTCTTGAAACTTCCATTTTGCCTTCACTGGTAAACAAGGAATATCAAGGCGAGATCAAACAAGGCGGCGACACCGTTTATGTTTCCATGATCAAGCGGCCCACTGCTGAAATTAAAACAATCGGCGCTGGTTCGGACACGTTCAGCTCGCAGAAGATGACCACTCAACGCGTTGGCATTGTTGCTGACAAGCGCATTACCGCGTCGTTCGAGTTGGAAGACCTTGCTGATCTTCAGACCCAAATCGGTAACCCCGACGGTCAATCGAAGATCCGTCAAGTGCTTCTCGAAGCTGCGCAAATCAGTCTGAACACTTACCTGTACAGCCTGGTTTCTCCCAGTGCATCTGCCCCTGACCATATCCGTTCTGGCATCACCAACTTCGATGCTTCCGAACTTCTGGCCAATCGCCAGTTGGCATCGAAAGCACGTTGGATGAACGAAGGCGGCTGGTGGTCATTGCTTGATCCCTCCTACATGAACGACATCTTGTCAGCTACCACACTCACTAGCTCTGATTTCAATGGCGCAGATGCCCCTGTGATCGGCGGCAAAGTGGCAAGCACTCGCTTTAACTTCAACATCCTGGAAGACAACTCTGCCGGATTGTTGCAGTTGAGCCCTGGCTCTGCAGGTCAAGACTGCGGCCTTCTGTTCCACCCTGACTTCATGTATCTCGTGATGGGCGCTCCCACCTTCAAGGTGTCCGACCTTCACGCGAATCATCAACACGGCTACCTTGTGTCTGTGGACATGTTGGTTGGTGCTAAGCTCGGCATCGATGGCAACGTTAAGCACATCCAAGTATACAACACTTGATCAAAGGACATTGAATGGCGAAGCCTGGTAATCGGACAGATCGAGTTAGCCTTGCGGGTGCGCACTTAGGTGAGAACTTATCCGCTCATCCTTTTATTGAAGTCTTGAGCGCACGTAGCGCTGAAGAACTTAAAGCACAGCTAGCTAGTCTTTCCGCTACCAGGCTTCCTTTCACGGTTCTATCAATTTACGGCGAGGCGGGCAGGCACTATGCGTGGCTGTCTTTGACCAGACCGATTCAGAAAAAACTGGCAGAGAAGCCTGCCGCATAAAAGGGGATAGAAGATGCCTGCATTAAAAGACGTAAAAACACAGGGTGCTGGTTTCAGCAATGACGCTGGCCTTGTGCGTGTAGTGTATGATTTCGCAGTAGACACCGGCGCTGTAGCTGACTACACCGTGATGACTGCTGACTCCGCATGTGTCGTTCGCTTGAAGCACGTTGCAGTGAAAGCTGCAATGACCTCTGGCGGTTTGATGACTGTGGACCTGGGCAAGGGTACCGCTGGCGTTCAATTCATGAGCGGAGTGGCCGTTGCATCATTGACCCTTAACTCTATCGTTTTGCCTCCTGCTGCTACCGCTGCGGTGTATCTTGCTGCTGGCGAGATCATCAACCTGGGCATCAACGTGGCAGCCGGCACCGCTGGCAGCCTGGAAGTCGTGTTAGAAGTCATTAAGTTCTAGTCTGTTAAAACTTTGGGGTGAGGCGCTCATGGGCGGGGCCTCACCCCATTTTACGCGTGGGTGATACGTGGCGATACCTACAAGCATAAACGACAGACAGAGTAGATCGTTTGAAGAAGACCCGCTGGTACCGGGCGACACACGTCGTAAGGTGACCGCGACCATTGCCACGTCACAGGGTCCAATCAAAGTTACCGGCCCACTAGTCACCGTTGCATACGATGCAATCGCCGCTGCATACCCTTCTACAACGACTGAGGTGTATACCTACTTCACAGGCGGGCTAGCAGGCACACTCGTTGCGACAGTAACCGTTACGTATACGACAGCAGCTAAGACCGTGCTGACGTCGGTGGTACGCACATAATGAAATTCGTACTAAACCCAACATCGGGACAGCTAGACCTTGTGGGCGACGGCGGCGGTCCTGTTACAGGATCTCCAAATGAGTTCGCACGCTTCGACTCTGCAGGCCTTCTTACAAACGTGCCCGGCTGGTCATTCAACCAGGCAACGTCAGAGGTAGCCGCATCCCTTGGTAGACAGCCCGCTGGGGAATCTGGCTTCTATCAATGGCAGAATAGCTACCTGACGTTTTCGCCCACCGCTAACTCTCCTGGCCAAACGTGGGCGTCTCGCAATACATCTATCGCTTTCGACACGGCATCGAGCGGCTTTAGCCAGGGCACTAACGGCACTGCGGCTATGCTTGATAACTATTATTTCACGCACCTTGGAACTGGCAACGTAGGGCAGCTCGTTTACCAGAACATGAATGCGGAGCTAGGCAACGGCGTAGATCCTATCTCGATCAAGGGCTTATCGTTCGTGCAGGGCTATTCAGAATTCAAAGCCAACGTAACCATTGATGGACCTATACAGGGATACATCTCAGCCATTAGGTTTAACGCCGCATCGATTACGTCTGCTTCACATTACAATAATACGTTTGCAGACTTTAACGACATGCCTATAGCGTTGGGTAACTATCAATCGTTTAGTGCAACACCGCAGCTAGGCAGCATAAAGAACAATTCAAGTTACACCGGCGTAAACCTCGCAGCGAACATCACAACGTTCACGGGCAACGCAGGTTACACAGGCGTAGGCATCTCTCCTAATATTGTCACGATGAACACCGGAGCGTTTAACGGCATAAGCATTGCCCCTAACGTCACATCTTGCATTAATGCCACGGGCATACGTGTAGACATGTCGAATGTTAACGCTAGCGGCAGTAAGCGTGCAGCAGACTTCAATGGCAATTGCGACATAACCGGCTACCTAAACGTGACGGGAAACTTCAACACGTCATTCGAGGGTAACCCCATCGATCTAGGTGGCGCCGTTAGTGTCGGCAATAGCATAAATACAGGCATTACCGCACTGGCAAACGTCACAACCGCAAACGTGGACACCTTCGGGACCATCATACCGATGAACGTGGTCATGCGCGCAAATTCTATAAATACATCTTCACCATTTAACCTAGGCTTTACATCGTCAGGCTTCGTCTCGGTGGTAGAGACGCACTCGGGATCAAGCCTAGACTTCTTATCTGCCGGCACGTTCGCCGTTAACTTCTTAGGCACATCGACAGGCGGGACGATCGATAGGGTTACGCTATGCCGTGCGTTATCCGTTCCAAACGGCATCACAGTCGTAAACGAACTGATAGGATTCCATGCACAGGCACCATTCGGAGATGTGGGCACTGACTCATGGGGCTTCTATGTTGACTCTGCTGGTGCCAATAACTATTTCGCAAACCGAGTACGCATAGGCGTAGGCAGTGACAAGGTCTCAGCAGGCCAGGCACTTGAGGTAGTGGGTAAGGTTCAGCTCAATGGCAACATCGGCTTCTTCGGTGTGGCAGAGTCAGCACAACAGGCAGGCGCTGCCGCGACCGCAGGAGCTGCCTACACCGTAACGGAGCAAGCCATGATTCAAACCGTATATAATGCACTGCGCACGTATGGTCTTCTAAACTAAGGGGATGCTATGGGGCTTATTAAAAGTATCTCAGTGAATAGAAGCGGGATTTACGCCACGTATTGGAGTCTTTCGCGGTTTGAACTGAATATGGAATCAAACTACTCAAACGTAACGATGGCTGGATACTTAACCATGCAACACTACCTTGATGGGTTCGCACCGATTATGCACATTGACGTGAAGTGGTCCGGTGCCGATAATCCGATAACCGCTCAGGCGATGCAAGCAGGCCAGGGGTTCGCCCTGGCCTACGCAAAGCTTATAGCGCCAACACCGCCTAGCCTCACCGCAAGGCCCAACCCGTTTGAAGGAGCCGTGCCCGCATGACACCACTACAAGCTTTAGACCTCATCTATAAAATGTCTCGCATGGCCGCACTGTCAGCGGATACACACGCTGAAGGGTATAATGCCTACCTCTCTCTCAAGGCAGCGTTAGAGCCTGTGCTAAAAGAGTTAGAGCCTGTGGTAAAAGAACCGGAAGAGGCTAAGTCATGAGCGTCACTAACCGCGTTCTATTCTCTGACAACGGCGTACTGGTAGACCTGACCAAGGACACTAACAAGTTTCAATCTGGCACAGCGACCATTGCAGACTACACGGCGGCACAGGACTATCTGTACCTAGGCTCTATGGCACCGTTCAATCACTTCTATGTGAAGATGGCGACCGCATCCGCTGTGCCTGCATCGATGACGGCAGAGTACTGGGATGGCAAATCTTGGATCGCTACATACAAACTTGACGATGAGACGAGTGGCCTTACCGCTTCTGGCTTCATCACCATGTTCCCTAGGCGGGATAACGCATGGAACGTCGAGAGCACTAACGACCGTGGAGACCAGGTCACAGGCCTTACCACGATCAATGTGTACGACATGTATTGGATGCGCTTAAAGCTTAGCGCCGACGTGCCGCTTGGTTTCGCGATCTCATGGATCGGTCATAAGTTCTCTGACGACGATGACCTAGCCTCTGAGTTCCCAGACCTCGTGCGTGCAAAGATGTTGCTAGCCTATGGCACTGCTAAGACAAGCTGGGAGGAGCAGCACGCAAAGGCAGCTGATCTCATTACCCAGGACTTGATCTCATCAGAGGTAATCTCTTGGAAGGGCCAGATCCTGGTGCGAGACGAGTTCACGCTGGCGTCAATCCAGAAGGTGGCAGAACTCATCTTCAACGCCCTAGGTGACGACTACCTCGATCAGAGAGACCGTGCGCAGGCCGAGTATAAGCGCAGGCTTGATAAGTCTTCTTATCGCATCGATGCAAACTCTAACGCGCTGCTCTCACCGGCTGAGGCCGTGTCTCGATCCGGGTTCATGCGCAGATGAGTAAGATCACTACAGTATATGATACGCTTCTAGCCGCGATCCTTCTGATCTTTCCTGAGAAGACGAAGTTAAACGATCCATATACGCTTACCGATAACCCCGAGCACCTACTGCGTGACGGGTACGGGATGAGAAAGACGGCGACAGAGTTGGGCATTGCTGAACTTTGCAATATCTCTGACGTGCATGGGTTTGAGGTAGCGCTGTGTAGAGAGATCGTCCGCACAGACTCACAGGACGTGCCTCTTGATATCGAAGTGAAAGGCCTACTAGAGGACGCGTTCGAACTAAGGGAGCGGCTCTATCGGTATGACGAGCTGGGCATCTCAACTGACATCACAAGCATAGACCTGGGCGGGGTGTCTGGCGTTGAGTCATTCATCGTGGGTAAGGGCAAGTTCATCTCGGTTGTCATTGCTTTCAACGTCCAGGTAACGGAAAATATAAACTAAACGAGCACTAACAGGGGGATATCACATGGCAGAGTTACAGCGGGCATCCGCGTTCGCAATCAAGAAAGAAGTTACTGTAGGCACATTGATAGCCCCCACCGTGGGAGCAGACGCTATCCCTCTTCGTGCTGGGTTCTCTCAGACTAGCGCAGTTGAGGAGATTGTAAGCGACGAACTTCTTAACGACATCGGCGCATCGAAGTCTCTCACTGGCCTTGAATCTCCTGCAGGCTCACACCCTGCATACCTGAAGCATTCTCAAGTCGAAGGTCAAGAGCCTGAGACCGGCCTTCTTTATGAATCCGCATTCGGCGCTAAGTCTGTCGCATCCGTTGAATACGATACGGTAGCCGCATCTACCGCAGGAACCACTGCAGCACGTGCTGTCATCAAGGTGGGCGTTGGCGAGGGTGCATCGTTTGAAGTCGGTGAGGCACTCATGATCAAGGATGGCACCAACGGCTATTCGATCAGAAACATTCACTCGATCTCTGGCGATGACCTGACTCTTAACTTCAACATCAATGCAGCACCAGCTCTCGGCGTTAACCTGGGCAAAGCCGTACTGTATCGTCCCGTAGCTAGCGGGCACCCGTCTTTCAGCGCATGGCTATACGGCGCAAACGGCGGCTATACGCAAGCTATCGCAGGCTGCCGTACCTCTGAGATTGCAATGACCTTTCCCGCTGCTGAACAAGCAGAGGTGTCCTTCAGCTATGAGGGTGTAGAGAGTTACTTCAATCCTGTGCAAGTGACCGCCACTAACCGCTTCATCGACTTTGTTGACGATGGCGGCACGAAGGTTGCGACACTTACGGCTGGGTTCTATAAGACCCCCATCGCATTTGCAGCACACGTTCAAGCTGTGATGCGCGCTGCATCGGTAGACATCATCACGGTTACCTATAGTAACGTGACGGGCAAATACACTCTTCTGTCCGATGGCACCACGTTTAGCCTGCTCTACAACACGGGCACGAATACGGCGAACTCTGCCGCAGTGCTTCTGGGCGATACGACCGCTGCTAACCGCACGGCCGCAGTGACGTACACTGGTGCCAATGCCATTAGCCTGGTGTTCCCTTTCACTGCATCATACGACGACGCTACGAACATTGTAGTCAAGGGCGCTCAACTATTCGTTGGCGACTTCCATGAGAACGTCTGTCGGGCTGCAACCAACGTATCGATCACAATCGGTACGCCTCAAGAGGCTGTGCTTTCCATTTGCGCATCCTCTGGTGTGTCTGAACGTCTGATTAATGCACGTGAAGTAACGCTTGAGGCCACTCTTGTGCTTGAGCGTTATGAGTCAGGATTGTTCGACAAGTTCATTAACAACGGTGATGCTGTCGTTATGATGAACGCTGGCCAAAAAGACAGCGCTGGTAACTGGGCTCCAGGTAAGTGCGTTAACCTGACCATGTTGCAAGCCACCATCACGCAACATGAAACGGGCGGAGATACGATTGTCGAGGTGACCTTGTCTGCTAAGGGTTACCTGACCTCTACCCGCAAAGACATTTACCTCAATTTCGCTTAACTAAAAGGTACGCAAGGCATGACGCAAAAGCATAAGAGCGAACACGGTGAAATAGAATTCCGCCTCCCCACAATCCCAGAAGCTTTGGGATTGTGGGGCAGGATGGGCGTAAGTCCCGACGACCTGCAGGATAAAGACTCATTCATCCACAATCAGTTTACGCTCTTGAGTAAAATGATTGGGAGTATGGCACCCCTTGTCGTCAGGGTGGATTACACTTTCGGAGAAGTTAAGGTCACCGACTTTGAAACTCTCTGCACACACATGGAAGCTATGGCTGACCTTTGCCACGTGGCAGGCCGGATCATGGAAGCCATGCAGGGTGGGGCAGAGGCCAAAAAAAAGTAATCAATGACGCTCTGATCGCATGGTCTAACCCCACGGTTATGACATCGATCAGGGCGTCAAACAAAGTCTTAGCTGAGCGCATTGATAGCCTGGTCCCAGTACTAAACGCATACAACATGATTACCGAAGCGACAGAGATAGGGCTCACAATCAACGCTGACTGCCTGGATGTTGAGACAGTGCGTCTGGTATACTTGCTCAAGACAAAGATCAGAGAACGAGAAGAGAAGAAATCGGCAGCAACGGCTAAGGGGGTTGGTAACCGTGGCAGATGAAAAGCTGATATTCGACCTGCTCACTGGGCAGAACCAAATTGGGAAAACGCTATCTGGCGTTAAGACCCAAGTCGCAGGCATTGAGTCGGGCATCTCATCCTTCTCGCCAGCCCTTGCGAGCGCAGCTAAAAGTGTTTCCGGTGTAGCCGGTGCGTTCAAGGGCCTTGGTATCACCGCTGCCGCAGCGTTCGCAGGCTTTGTTGGCTCAAGCATTATCAGGGCGGCAGAGGAGCAGGAATCAGCAATCAGTAGCCTTAACGTTGCACTGAAATCCGCTGGTAACTTCAGCACCGCAGCGTCCAAAGAGATCCAAGATTATGCATCAAACCTTCAGGCACTGACAGGCATTGCCGATGAGGTAACCGCATCGAACATCGGATTACTCCAATCGATCGGATCATTCACGATCAATGGCCTGCAGAAGGCGAACACCGCAGCAGCAGACCTTGCAGCGACATATAAGATTGATCTAGAGACTGCAACGCGCCTCATCGGTAAGGCAGCGAACGGCAACATCACCGCATTCGGAAAGCTTGGTATCGTAATCAAGAAGGGCAGTGACGATGCCCAGACGTTTGCGAACACACTTAAAGCACTGGAGAAGAACCAGGGTGCTGCCGCTGCCGCAACCCAGACGTTCGCCGGAGCGAATAGGCTACTGTCTGCAAACTTCGGCGACATCTTAGAAGAGCTAGGGAACATCGTAATTCAGAACCCTGTAGTAATTCAGGGAGTGAAAGACCTGTCTGTCGCATTCGCATCGGTTGCCTCATCTCTAAAAGAGGTAGTCCCTACTCTTTCGTCAATGCTTAGCCTTGTCCTCTCTGTAGGTCCTACGATCGCAAAGCTTGCGCTTGAGTTCGTACTCGTATCAAGAGCGGTGAAGTTTGCTGCCGCCGCATTCCAGGCATACCGGATACAGCTAGACGTTATCCAAGCGCGCCAGGGCGTTGGCATATTCTCAGCACTCATTACCCAGATCAGGCTTGTCACTAGCGGGCTGGGCCTGGCTACACTCGCCACGCGAACGCTTAGCCTAAGCATTACCGCAGCAAAGGCAGCGGCAACATTTGGCCTTACCCTTGCGTTCGATGCAATCATTACCGCACTCATCGAGATGTCTGGGCGGATGAACGTATTCAAAGAAGCGATTGCGCTAGCCGGACGGTTCGCGCTTTTTGTCGTTGAGCAGTTTGATGCACTTGTTAGTAACCTAGCTGAATTCGCTAAGGTAGCAGCGAGCGTACCGGGCGGGCCTGAGTTCCTTGATAGCGTGAGCGAGGGGCTTGCAAACCTCGCTAAAGGTAGCAAGGCGCGCGTTGATGAACTTCGCGCAGCTGTTGTCGGTCTCAATAAAGAGGCTGCCGATGCTGCAGCGTCAAAGCTTGGCGGCGGCACAGGCGATCTCCTTGATAGCGTAAAGATTGCAGCGCGCGTTGCTGAGTCAGCGAAAGAGGCGATCAAGAAGCAGGTAGAGGAGTTACAGAAAGGATTGAAAGAGGCTGGCGATACCCAGTTTTCAATCCTCGCTAAAGAGGCTGGCCTTCGTGCAGCGCTTATAGTTAAAGCTGAGCGCAGCGGCATCCTCACACGTAAGCAGGGCGAGGAGCTACTATCGAAGGTCCGCCTTGATGCGATTCAGAAAGCTGGGAAAGCGCAGGATGCGTTAACTCAAAAACAGATCGAAGACTCTAAGGCATTCCTCGACGTACTCAAAGGTACGCCTAGAGGGCCTGGCCAGCAGGGCAATGCAGCAAACGTAAGCGGTGAGCAGAAAGCACAGATCATCTCTGCAGAACTTATTTCAAACTCCCTTGCTGGTGCTGCCGGTGCTGCCGGTGCCGTTAAGACTTCTATCTTTGCAGCGGTAGACGCACTGGGCGGAGCACTAGGCGAGCTGCCCGTAATCGGTCCAATCATTGGCGAGATACTCGATAAGCTTGCACTCGCCCCTGCGGAGTTTGCAAAGAACATTGAAGGCTTCTTTAAGCAGCTACCTGAGGTGATCTCTAATATTCTGATCAATAGCTTTTCCGGCCTATCAACGATCATTAAGCAGATACCTGCATTCATCCTTGAATCTCTGAATAAGCTGCCAGAGATTCTAGTTGAAATGTTTATAAACTCTTTCGTTGAGCTATTCGTTTCAATCGTAGATGTTGTGGCAAACCTTCCAGCATTGATTGCAGAGCGGCTACCTGAGCTGATACAGCGCTTCTTTGATGGCATTCTCCTTGCGGTGCAGAAGCTTGTTAACTCGATGCCGCAGGTTGCTCAAGCATTCGCGAACGCGATGCCTGGTGCTGCCGTGCGCTTTGGCATTGAGATAAGCAGGCAGGCCGTACCGATTGCGTTGGCCTTCATCGATGCTCTAGTGAAAGAGGCACCACGCTTTATCACTGAGCTAGTGAAGGCAATCCCAGGCGCGTTCGGCGGAGGCGCAGGCGGTATCCTTGGTTCAGCGGGCGGTATCTTCGGCGGTGCAATCGGCGGCATCGGCGACGTGTTTGGTTTCGCAGATGGAGGCACAGCCCTTAGCGGTGGTCCTAGCCGTGATCGTATCCCTGCACTGCTAAAGCCAAACGAACAAGTACTCGGTGAGGAGAACGCGGCAAAGCTTACTCAAGTTCTTGACTCACTCATTTCTGGCGGTGGTAGGGGTGCGCCTACTACGATTCAAATCATAGTCGGTGAGCAGCAGCTTGCAAGCGTGATGCTTGACCTTAACCGCAGGGGGTTTAGAACGGCATGATAAATCTAACCGGTGATGGCAGATGAGCTGCTTTAGATTCCTTGATTACAACTATGTAGACCTAGACGTGCTTGCGAACTCTGACGTGAGTAGTGAGCAGCTTCCAACGTTCCCCGTGACGAACGCATACAACGGCCTACGTCGCGCAAAGGTCTGGCGCTCTAACGGCTTCTATCAGGTCACCGCTCTCAATAACCAGATCGTATTCAGAGAGACAGCGGCAGGCCCTAACATCACTGCAACGATACCTGTAGGCGACTACCTGCGTACCCCGTTCCTTGCAGCAATCAAGGCAGCGTTCGAACTCCTTGGAGACAGTACTTACACCGTGGCGTTCGGTTCGATGTTCAAGATATCCGTCACATCAAACGGTGTGGGCGGCGGCGGTGTGTTCTCCCTTCTCCTGTCAAATGTTGGCTCTACAGCGTTCGACCTACTGGGCTTTGACTCTGTCGATCTAACCGGCGCTCTCACCTATACGGCGGATTCGATACGGCTACACACTGAGGAGTCAATCACGTGGGACCTGGGCATTGATTCAAACCCTAAGGCGTTCGCCCTGATCGATGCGAGGAACACGCCACTTAGTATATCCCCTACAGCGACGATCGTTCTACAGGGCAATCATACCAACGTGTGGGTTAACCCTGCGTATACTCAGACGCTCACCTACGACGACCGCGTGCTGCATGTCATCTCTGATGAAGGGCTTGCGGCACAGAGCCTGCGCTACTGGCGCGTGCGCTTCGTTGACCAGAATCCAAAGGGTTACATTCAAGTGGGTGCGTTCTACCTAGGCGACATGTATCAGACGGTTAGAGGTGCCCCGCAGTTTCCATTTAACTCTGCACCAGTGGATAAGACAGAGACCGTGTTCTCTGAAGGCGGGCAGACGTTTAGCGAGATCAAGCCGCAAACGGATAGGTTTACACTCGACTGGCGTGCACTCACCGTTGCTGAGAAAGAACGGTTTGAACTCATCTTCGAAGAGGTGGGCACAGGCACCCCCTTCTTTATAAGCATTGATACGTCCGTTGCGTTCTCATCGTCGCAGCAATATTATATCAGGTACGTGAAATTCATCGATGAACCTAAGTTCGATCTATCGCGCCCTGGCATCTACAACACGACACTTTCCTTTGAGGAGCAGCTCTAATGTGGAAGGTGTACGGTAACGCGCTGATGACAGCAGACATCGATGGCACGACGAAAACGAATGCCATGAAAGTTAAGATGAACGCGGACACGGTAGTGCGTGCGGTTCGCACTTGGTTCGTGTTCTTCAATGACCCAGTATATACCGAACTTCGTTTCAGGCTTTACGAAGATCAGGGCGGGGCAGCGGGTAAGCTTATCGCTACCAGTACGAATGCACTAACCGCTGCGACTATCTTTATAGATGACGCGACGAACACGAGTGCGATGAAGGGCGTGTATTTTGAATTTGCAGACGTTGCACTAAAGGGCACGAACTTCTATCATGTGCTGCCCTACGCAACGGGCTACACCGGGAACGATTCATCCCACATCTCGTGGGTTAAGGGCTGGCCTGATAACGAGTATCGCGCGGGTCTCACTCTTAGCTATGAAGAGATTCAGGTAAGCCCGTATCGATTCGCTGTGATCGGGGCTGATCTCTAATGGCGTATGCTGCACTGCTAGATGACGAGTCAGTGCAGAGTCATTTTCTTGTAGTGCTACGCCCGCGCAGAAGGGCTACAGGCTTTACGCTCTTCTCAGGATCGGTCTATGTCTCACCGTTTGATTACGGCGATGTGACAAGTGTGTGGGATGGGCTCACCGCACTTAACGCAAATACGACAGCGGCACTTGCAGCGGGCGAGTACTATCACGATGTAGAAGCGTCCCTTCTTTACGTGCGGCTGACAGCAGGCGGTAACCCTAACGCCACGTGGCTCATCACCGCATATGAGATCTACGCTGGCACAACGAGCGCACATCATCATCGCGTGCCTACCGACAGCAGTAGCCGCGTTGTCTACTTTGACCCCATCGTGTCAAAGGCACCGATACTAAAGCAGACTACAGAGAATTCTGAATATGGGTTCTCGCCCGTGCAATCAAGTTCGATGACGCTCACGAACGCTGAGCACTTCTTTGAGCGCCACATCTCTGACACGTCGTGGATCAATGCGCAGTGCCTGATCTATCACTGGCTAGGTGCGCTCGACGTTTCAAACATGAAGCTAATTCAGAACGGGCTAGTGCTATCAACGCGCCTTGCCCCCCCGTCTCTTGAGCTTCGTATCGTTGACCGCATCGACCAGTTGTCGCAAGAGTGGAAGCACCCTGGTGCTAGGCCTTCTTTCTATGCCGCTGCAGATTTTCCAGGCCTTGACCCTAACGCGGTGGGTAAACCGATCCGCGCTGTCTATGGCCTGATCCTCGATGGGTTTACGCCCGTGAACATAGACTATGTGGGAGATGAGCCGACTACGTCAGATAACCGTAACTGGGCAGTGATCAGCGGGCAGACGGGGTTGGCAGAGTTAGTGCGCACGGTGCCTGCTGCACCGGCTAGCACGACGACGCGCACGTATGTCTCATCCGTTGCAGGTCTTAACGTAGGTGATTCCGTTTTCCTTGATAAGGCGACAGACGAGTATCGGATAGTGACCGCTGTCGGTGCTAACTTCATCGAGCACGCTGCCCTATCTGCTGCGGCTACAACGGGGGAGATGGTGAAGCGCGGCTTTGTCGGGCGCGTCACAATCATCCAGAACGATGTGCGCTACCTCGCACTCTACGGGCGTGACTACACTATTGACCTGGCCCTGCCCGCAACCGCCTCTGGCTTCACGTTTGTTGCAGGGCTTGAGGCTAACCTAAGTATGCCTGAGACCCTGCGGCCGACAGACCGAGTCTATTGCCGGGTCTACGGACCAACGAATATAACCACCCTAGGCGGGCCTGCCTTCGGCGTGGACGACGTGCGCACGGGCAATATGGCCCATCCCTCACAGTTCGTGCTCGATGCACTGAAGAGGCATCTAGGGGTGGGGGAGTCAGACCTTGCCGTGGCAACGTTCACGCAAGCGCTCACTGACCAGTCATCGGGCGTAGGTTTCGCCATCCCTAAGGGCGCATCCTCTACTGACTTTCCTAAGTACCGCGACGTGATTGCAGACGTATTAAAGTCCACACTGGGGAAGCTAATCATTGACGCGGATGGTCGATGGTCGATGCTCACAACAAAGCCGCTAGGCGCTATCACTCGCACGATTGCAGACGATGAGATTCTCACACGCGCGTTGCAGTGGGAGTATGATTACAGCGATCTAGTGGGTACCGTTTTTGTCGAGTATGCGTATCAAGAGGCGGGCGCAGGGTTTAGCGACTCTGACATTGTTTTAACCGTAAGTGCAGTGTCTCCTTCCGGCACGTTCCTGCATCGGTCTAGCGTGACAGAGACCCAGAGGAGCGTGTGGGTGTACGCGGCGGAGGCACAAGAGATGGCTGATCGTCTGTCCTACATTCTAGGCGAGCGGCGCGGGCGGGTTACGATCAACACTAAGAACCGGTTCTATGACATAAAGCTTGGCGATAACGTGGAGGTGTCCCGTGTGTACCTCCCTGGTTTCGCGCCAGACGGCGAGACCGACTATGTGAGAGAACATGCAGTAGTCGGCGTGGATAAGAGCCGCACACAGGTTACACTTACACTAAACGATCAGAAGGGCATTGAAGACAATGCCGGAGGATGGTGACTATGGGCAGAGTAAGACCGTATGATTTTGTCACAGGCATTGAAACAAGTACGGTGCCAAACCCTGGCACACCATCGGCAGCGAACGACACCATATCCCTTGGTTATGTGAATAACCTCTCCTTCTGGGCAGCTCCCGTGGTGAGTGTCGCATCGATGCGTGCGCTCACGGCGGTGCAGCGTGCAGACAACCAACGCCGCGTGGTCGATGCAACGCAGGCCGTATGGTACTTCGATTCTGCAAGCACTGGCGTTGATGACGGCAGTACGATTCTAACCCCCAACGATGTGCCGGCATCTGGCCGCTGGCTCATTGCACCAGGCGGTGCTGGCGGTGGAGGCGGTGGAGGCGGCACAGGCATTGACCTGGTTCTGCAGAAGCTTGAGCAGGAGCGTTACCAGATATTCACAACGCCTATCCAGAATTCAGGCGGGCTGTCTGCTGCAGTAAAGCCCGAGCATAAATTCTATGAAGCAAACCTTCTACGGGATTACGTCTCTGGCGGTGCCGACATGGACATCGTGTGGAATGGCAGAGCGGTAAACGACGCTGACATAAATTACGATTCAGCTACGGGATGGACCGCAGGCGTTGGCAGTGCAGCTGCATCGATTGGCACCACGTCTACTGCTGGTCAATTCACTATCGGCACTGGCGCAGTTAAGTTTGATAAGAACGGCACGGCAGTGCGTGCAGGCGTTCGCTATGACAGAACCGCTCAGACCCTATCGTTATCCGATCAGACGCGCGCATGGGTGTATGTCTACCTGCCTAGCATCACAGGCCTAACGAGCATCTACCTCATGATCTTTGCCGACACGACTGGAAACTATCAGACGTTCACGCAAGCGACTAACCACAACGCGGGCGCACTAGTCGTTGGCCTTAACCTCATGCTCTTTGACGTGTCAACGGGCGGCACCGCTGTAGGTACCGGCTGGGACCATACAAAGCTTTCTCGCTATGTCGAGATCGGAGTTGATACAACGGCAGGCGGTGCAGGCCAGACCTACACAGGTGTTTCCTTTGACGCTCTCTACTTTAGCTACAGATACCCTGAGCGTCTTCGTGTTGATGGTTCCGAATACACTGTATTTAATAACTCAATTCGCAGTGACATAAAATCTGCAGTGTCGAATACAAAGCACGATGGACCGCAGACGCTTTCCGCTACTGTGGCAAACAACATTTCAGGCGGAACCACCGGCACTGCACGTGGCCGCATCATGCGCTCTACCATGCTCATCGAAGGTGATGGCCTGATCGTCATGGACAATGACTCTGCGCTATCTGGAGCAATCACTACAACGCAAGACGTGCGCACTGGGTTTGTTACTCGCGGTTCTGTGTCCGGTTCCATGCCCGTGGTGGTTGATGTGCTTGCAACGCAGGCCTACCCTGCTACGGTTATCGGCGGCTCTACCATTGGTGTGACCGATCCTGAGAACACAACGGCAAACCTAAAGAACGGTGATGCAATCGACATCTTCCGTCCATTCTACATTGATGGCGTTGCGAGCTATGCGCTTCAGGCGGCACTCTCTCTTACGGCAGACGCTACACACTCGGCAGGAGTGACAACGCTTACTCTCACAACGGCAGGCCTTTTAGTCGGCGACATCGTGTGTAAGCGCCACATCAATACGGTCGGCCTATCTATGGTTACCGAATCATCACTTGAGAACTTTAGTTCGCTCTCACTTGATACCGCACCAGACGGTGTGCAGCTGATTGAGACAGGGATGCTGTACCCCAATAGTCAATTCGTTTACGCGCATTGGGCACTTGGTGGGAATAGCAGTGCAGAAGCTACAAGGAATAGACGTGGGCCAGGGCCATCGCTCACGGTTGGCGGCACACTAAACCACGGTAATACGTTCAGGAACGGGCAGCGCGCTACTAGTGGCTGGTCCACCGTCAACACGCTATCAATTCCTGCAGCAGCAGCAGTGGGGCTAGACGGTGCTCCTTCCTCAAATACGCGCTTGCAGTTTTCAGCCTGGTTTAATTTTTCTACCTCTGCTGTATCGCAATGGATTTTATGCAAGGATAGCGCATCAATTGGTTCAGGCGGGTACGGTATACGTCTGAACGTCCCAGGAACACTGGAATTATATATAGGCGGCGTATCGATGTTGACCACGGTACCGCTTACCGTGTCTGCATGGAATCACATTGTTGTACTACTGGAGAGCGGTGGTACCTTTGCTATGTATGTTAACGGCATTAGGACCTTGGCAGCGGGCACAAATTCTATGGCCCTAAGCGGGCAGCCGTTTAGCATTACAGGCTTGGGCACTGGCTTTTCAGATCCCCTAGATACCACCGCAAGGAAGGCAGACGTCGTTGCATGGAGCAATGGACCGGCACTAACCCAGTCTCAAGTGCTTGAACTCTACAACCAAGGCCAGCATCGCATCCTTGGAAGTGGCCCGCTTCAACGCTACAAGTACACGGCAACGGGGCAGACGGGGCAGCGGGCAACGGTTAAGGCGCGCATGACTCGCACTACTACTGCCGTGCGTCCGATCATCTCTAAGATCGGGACCATCGTAACGTAACCGCACGGCAGACGTGCGCCGTGATCCTTAATGTATAATCGAATATGGTGGGGGGGCTGACGTGAGCGCCAAGGATGGCACTGACTGGGTTTACTATTCCGTCATGGTAACGATTGCCGTCACGTCAGCACCATGGATAGTCATCATCATGTGGTGCGTGTCGCTATTGTTCCACGGGGAACAACCGGACAGGTTTTTAGCCTCCCATGTATTCCCGTTTACGCTGCGCATGATAAGACTGTGGCGTTGTGCGTTGCGCATCATCATGTTCTGGAGGAGGCCCTAAATGACTTTCGATATGCAGGCAGTCGGATTGATTACACTCTACGTCCTAGCACTCACGTTGATCTGCCTGTTCCTCCTCTCCCGGGATAAAGCATTGACTCGTTCAATGCGCTCTTTCACTGTGATGATTGAACACATACTCACCGCGATGAAAGCGCACGGTGCGCGCGTTGCAAAAATGGAGAGATTGAAATATGAGCGAAAACATTCAAGTACTAAGCGTAACCGTAAGCGTACATAAAGAAGCGTATGAGCTGGGTGCTGGCCTTGCAGGCGTACTGCGCGCTGTGATGACTGCCCGTACAGACGGCTGGGATTCTGCAACCGATCTTCCTATGGTCGTGCTTGAATCTATCCGCGCCCTGATGCCTGCCGTTGAGGGTGTGGAGAAGCTTCCTGATGAGGCAAAGGCTAACGGCGTTAAGTTCGTTAAGTCTCTCACTCTGCCCTTGAGTGAAGCTGCAGAACTTCTCATCAAGTAAGGAAAGGCGGGGCCATGCGAAAACGCGTGGCCCCGTTCATCTCATGTTTAAACGCCAATCATTTTTCCCCTGGTTCCTGGCCCTTGCAATCGTCTTCCTACTCGTTGCATGTGCTGAGATCACGTATGAGCCGGATCGCTCTTTCCTCAATTCAGCGCAGGCCGGATCGTTTGAATACCCGATGAAGGTTAACGGCTATCTATGTCAAGACATGGAACGTGTGCCAGGGCTGTGCTCAAAGCGGCTTGCAGATAACCAGGCGCTCATCTTGTCCATCTCTCCGCAGCCGTATGCGTACCGCGCACAGCTCACATGCTCTAGAGACCTAGGCGCTGACCGCTCCGTCGATGTAGCGAAAAACGAAGAGCTGACACTGCGCGTTGAGCCTGAGCGGTTCGGCGCCCTACGCTCATTCACATGCATCGTTGAGATCTTTCCAGCGGATAGGGCAGAGGAGCTGTCTGCAAAGGCCGAGGTGCGCGTGAAGCTCTATGACCATAGGTACGTGGGCAGGGAGTCGATGCGCATCAACACGGTCGACGGTAAGCGCGTTCTCGTGACCGGCGCCAATGCCAAGTACTCAAAGGTCTGCCTAGATGATATCTGCACGCGTCATACCGAGAAGACCGCCATAGAGATCGGTGCCGCCGCCCGCGTGTTTGCCTACAGTGAAAGTGAACGTATGCGCTTTAACTATTTTTGGTCACCCTAGCCATGTCAGAGCTACAGCCCGGTTGGGACTATAAGAAGAACACAACGCCGCTGGTGAGTGTCGCCGATACGGACAGGCTCATTAGCGTAGTGCTCTCTGCCGGCACAACGTGGGCGCAAACCATCATTGCAGCGGTGCAGCTTATCCTGTTCCTTGCCTATGTCTGGCTGCGCAAGTCTTTGATGGATGAGCAGATGATGCTCGCGCGTCAGGACTATGAGCAGGCACGCGTTAACCGCAACCGTGACGAGCTCGCACGCGATGACCTTGACTCCCCTAGGTGACATTGACCCACCGCGCTAACGCCCTGGGGTATACTGCCCCTAGGGGGTAGGCATGGACGATATGCGATCGGCATTGGCACACGTTGAGTTCTTTCGTCGGGGGCAGGACATCAAACTCACAGAGCATTTCCATCTGCGAGAGTTCGAATGCAAGTGCAAGCTGTGCAAGTACACGCTGATATCGCTCGATCATGTCTACCGATTGAGTGAGCTGCGGCTATCGATCAAGGCACCGATAAGGATCCTATCCGCGTACCGCTGCCACAATCATAACGAGAACATGGGAGGCGAGCGCCACTCGATGCATACGTACGGCCTAGCCACGGACATCTACGTTGACGGGTTAGAGCCTGCAACCCTTGCAGCACGTGCGGGCGCGTTCGATGGCATAGGTATTTATGACGGCTTCGTGCACGTCGATTCCCGTGGGTTCGTAGCGTTCTGGGATAAGAGAAGTGTAGGGCGTGGGGTGTAGTGTACATCTACGACGCACTGTGTTAACCCGCACTATGCCCATCCCTGATTCTGACTGTGCAGCATACGATAAGCGCGTTGAAGACGAACTTGCCCACGGCATTCGGGTGGGTGCTACCCATGCGCCTACGCTCGCCGCACGTGTGGCAGCGTTCGAAGCCGCCATGCTCGCGGTGGAGCGATCCATGGACGCAGCGGTGGCAGCGGGTGAGGTAGCGGTTATAGAGAAGCGTGCAATGGTTAAGAAAACTTAACTATCAGGCACCACATCCACAAACGTGCCGGCGATGCCAACGAGCGTCATACGGGGATAGCGTAAGCACGGCGCCTAGCACCCGGCACGTCTGTGGTTTGAACTCTAGACCGAGAAAAAACGGTAGGCACAACTGCATGACGCACGGTGATGCATGACGCGTGCCATTGCCGACTGTAGCGTTTCTGTACGTTTAAACGAAAAAACCCCCAACGCGTACCCGGAGGGTGTGAGCGTTGAGGGTGGATCACTGCTGTCAAGGCTGTGATGGCTGTGATGGCTGGACCATTCCACCTACCGGGCGGGCAGTCAATGCCAATGGCGGCAGCGTTCGTTGCGCGCCTATAATCGAGATGGCAGCATTGTCTATATATATGGGGGTTAAATGGAGAGCATTGAGATTCAATCAAAGACTATTAACATTGTTAAGGTAACGGACCTGCGACCGAACCCGAAGAACAGGAATAAGCACACTACAGCGCAGATCGATAGGCTTGCAGAGATCATGCGCTACCAGGGGTTTCGCCAGCCGCTGACAGTATCGAACCGCACGGGGCTAATCGTCGCCGGCCACGGGCGTCTTCTCGCAGCGATCAAGCTAGGCATTGAGTCAGTGCCCGTGATGTTCCAGGATTTCGAAACGGATGATCAGGAGTATGCAGCGCAGGTTAGTGACAACGCGATCGCAGCGTGGGCAGAGATCGACCTGCCTGGCATCAATGCAGACATCGGAGACTTAGGGCCTGACTTTGATATTGATATGCTGGCCATCAACAATTTCAATATAGACGTGGCAGAAAAACTCGACATGGAGGAGGAGCTTCGTGACGACATGAATAAGAAGTTCGTGCTTGAGGTTACGTTCCCGAACGACATGGAGATGATGGACATCCATGACGACTTGGTCAGTAGGGGATATATCGCACGGGTTACGCGTTGATCTACGGCATTCCGTACATGGGATCTAAGTCTTCGATCTGTGAAGAGGTATGCTCCATCTTTCCAAGAGCAGATAACTTCTACGATCTATTCGGAGGAGGCTTTAGCATCACGCACTTTATGCTTAAGCACCGATCAAGCCACTATAAGCAGTTTCACTTTAACGAGATACGACCAGGGGTGTGCGAGCTGATTAAGGACGCGATAGCAGGGAGGTATAGCTACGACGTGTATCTACCGCCGTGGATCTCAAGAGATGAGTTTCACGCGCGAACAGAGCCGCTGGTTAAGCTTCTGTGGTCCTTCGGTAATGACGGTAGAACTTACCTCTTCGGTAAAGACATTGAGCCGTACAAGAGGTCTCTGCATAACGCCGTGGTGTTCAATGAGTTTGATGCGACGGCTAGAGAAGTTCTAGATATGGACAGGTTTAGGGATGGGTTTACGATTACAGATAGGAGATTATTTCTACGCGCTAAAGTGCGGCTAGAGCAGCTAGAGCGGCTACTGCGGCTACAGTTCTGCTCGGGCGACTATCGGCGCGTTGAGATCAAGCCTGACTCAGTTATCTACTGCGACATCCCTTATGCTGGCACGGCTGAATACGATAAGAACAAAGCCTTTGACCGCGCTGAATTCCTGGACTGGGCAGACGCCATGGCAGAACCCGTTTACATATCGGAGTACGCCGTAAATGACGCACGGTTTAAGTGCATCTCGAACCATGAGAAGCGCAGCAAGATGGCCTTAAGTAGGACTACCAATCCATTCAAGATCGAGAAGGTCTACGTAAACCGTGCCGGCTACGCGCGCCTTATGTCCAGCAGGCGCACGGCAACCATGTAAATTTTACACGGTGTGGGCAATAAAAAACCCCGGATTGAGATTTACATCCCGATCCAGGGTCAGTATGGTTTAAGCGTCTAACAAAAACCGTAAGGCCAGCTTAACCGGGTAATCCGTTTAACGTCAACCCCGGTTTTTGAGCGGCTCAGGAATTTGAACCCTAACCTGACTAACAACAGGGTCGATCATCACGGGCGTAGTAATGCGTTCGCGGTATGGGGTGACCTAGAACATGGCGCAACGGGAAAACAGAGACGACGCTATAAAGATCCCTGGGGGGTTTAGAGAAGTCCCCCGGACCACGCAGGGTCCAAGGCCAGGCAACGGCAAATACCTGCACCGAGTTCTTGTGTGTGACGAGCTAGCGAGGGCCTGTACCCGGAAGGATCAGGATGTAGCTTAATGGTCCCGGAGCCTGCCCATAGCGGGTAGGTGGATCGGGTAGGGAATACAATTACCACCACCAGGCGGCACACGTAGGGCAGGGGAATTAAAACGTAACACTTTGAAATAACGGTAATGGCTTTGATGCGTATGGGTAGCGGCTGGCGCATCACAAGGACACCGCGAGGTGTGCCCGGGCTGTGGGGAGTACTGAGGGGCTTAGAGGTAGGCCCTTGAGTAGACCCTACAGTAAGGCCGAAGTTTCAGGTTAGCCGATATCGGTACCACTACACACCTACGGTAGGGACCAGGGGAAAAGCGGAGGGTAGGGAATACTGCCGCTGCTATGCCTGCAGGTTAAATAGTAATGGTTTACTAGTGTGTGCCTACCCCGCGCATCTATCGCAGATACTAGTTTACAACGCTGCACTCCCGTATTACTACGCAGCTACAGCAATACATTTAGATTCGTAACCGTCACTAATCCTGGCCGGTTACAGGGGCACCGTTTCATTGCTGTAGCGGTGTCCCAACTATTCACGGTGCAGCATGAGTAAACGAATTGTAGCAAGCCTAGGGGATCATGCGCAGCATGTCGGTGCGGGCAACAGCAACGGCTACAACAACGGCAATGGTGCTGGCGGAGGCCACGGCAGCGGCTTCGGATACGGAAACATTCCCGGCAGCGGCTACGGCAATGGCAGCGGCTTCGGCGATGGACACGACATCTACAGCGATGGCTACGGCAGCGGCGGTGGTGACGGCGGCCTCGGCGGATCTGGAATGGGTTACGGCGGCGGCTACGGCTACGGCTACGGCCTTGACTCCGCATGTGACGGCGACGGCGATGGCTTCGGATATTAAACAATCAAACGGAGAAGAAAATGGCAACTAAAGCGAAACGTAAAACGAAAACAATCAGTGACTACCGCATCGTAATCTTGCAGCGCGGTTGGGTAGTAGTCGGTAAGTTCACGCAGAGCGGAGAAGACTGCATGCTAGAGAATGCGGCAGTGATTCGCACATGGGGCACGTCCAAAGGTCTCACTGAACTTGCGATGGGACCGCTCGCAGGTAAGACGATCCTAGATAAAACCCCGTACCCGATCCGCTTCCATGAACTGACCGTGGTTGCGACTCTTGATGTAAACGGAGCAGCATGGGCAAGCGCATTGTAGCAAGCCTAGGCGAGGATGCGCATCATGTCGGCAACGGTGATGGCCATGGCTACGGCTTCGTCTTCGGCGGCACCGGCACCGGCAATGGCGGCGGGGGCACTGGCGGCGGCTACGGCTTCAGCTTCAGTGGCGGCGGCACTGGCCACCGCCACGGCGGCGGCTACGGCGGCGGCTTCGGCGGTATTGGCGGAGGCGGCGGCGATGGCTACGGCTACGGCTACGGCCTCAGTGACGGCGCGGGCGACGGCGAGGGCACAGGAGACTAAAATGCGTAAACGAATTGTCGCAAGTCTTGGAGATGATGCGCAGCACTTTGGCGCAGGAGATGGAGATGGCGCGGGCGATGGAGATGGCGAGGGCGCAGGAGATGGCGCAGGAGATGGCGCAGGAGATGGCGATGGAGATGGCGAGGGCGCGGGCTACGGCTTAGGCTACGGCTCCAGTGACGGCGCAGGCACCGGCCGCGGCCATGGCTACGGCTACTGCTACGGCACCGGCCACGGCTTCGGATATTAAACAAACAAACGGAGAAGAAAATGGCAACGAAAACTAAACGTAAAACGAAAACAATCAGTGACTATCGCATCGTAATCTTGCAGCGCGGCTGGGTAGTAGTCGGTAAGTTCACGCAGACCGGAGAAGATTGCACGCTAGAGAAAGCTGCAGTGATTCGCACATGGGGCACATCCAAAGGTCTCACTGAACTTGCGATGGGACCAATCGCAGGTAAGACGATCCTGGATAAAACCCCGTACCCGATCCGCTTCCATGAACTGACCGTGGTTGCGACCTTGGACGTAAACGGAGCAGCATGGGCAAGCGCATTGTCGCAAGCCTAGGCGAGGATGCGCAGCATGTCGGCAACGGCGATGGCTACGGCGATGGCTTCGGCTACGGC
>Ga0163149_10000998_pt1 | contig 36703 bp, 35 predicted proteins | sample OliLakLV19MP5G1_FD_148604 | JGI IMG/M metagenome (GOLD analysis project Ga0163149, IMG submission 148604) | Freshwater microbial mat bacterial communities from Lake Vanda, McMurdo Dry Valleys, Antarctica - Oligotrophic Lake LV.19.MP5.G1 | ecosystem: Environmental > Aquatic > Freshwater > Lake >... | reverse complement strand
CGAGAAAAAACAGACAAAAATATTTCCGCAAAAATTAAAATCTAAAAAAAAATACGGTTACATTTGTTAAAATCAATTAATAGAACCTCCCTATATTTTTAAAAATGCAATGGAGGAAGTGCTCAAAAACCCGGGCATGCCTATATGTTCTGTTTTCCGAACACAGCACAAAGCAGGACACTATATATGGCTAAGTACAATAATTACCAATTTACTCCAGGATAAAAGTGTGCAAGCAATTGTTATGAATTTTGAAGACATTACTTTGCGAAAACGAACAGAAGAAACTCTCAAAAAAACTATAAGAGAAGTTTCAGATTATAAATATGCATTGGATCAATCCAGCATTGTAGCTGTTACAGATCAAAAGGGAATTATTAAATATGTGAATGAAAATTTTTGCAGGATATCAAAATACAGCAAAGAGGAGCTGATAGGACAAGATCATAGAATTATTAATTCAGGACATCATTCCAAAGAATTTATAAACATCATTTGGACGACCATTGCCAAAGGAAAAGTGTGGAAGGGAGAGATTAAAAATAGAGCAAAGGATGGCACCTATTATTGGGTAGATACAACAATAATTCCTTTTCTTGATGAAAACAGGAGGCCCTTTCAGTATGTGGCCATACGATCTGATATTACTGAACGTAAGGATGTAGAAGAAAAACAAACAAGGAATTATAAGGAAATTAAAGATTATAAAGATGCGCTGGATGAGTCCAGTATCGTAGCTATTACAGATCAAAGGGGAATTATTAATTATGTGAATGAAAATTTTTGTAAAATATCGAAATATAGTAGAGAGGAATTGATCGGGCAGGATCATAGGATAATTAATTCAGGCCATCACACTAAAGAGTTTATTAAAGCAATCTGGACAACTATTGCCAATGGAAAAGTATGGAAGGGCGATATAAAAAACAGAGCAAAAGATGGAACTTACTATTGGGTAGATACTACCATAGTTCCTTTTCTTGGTGAAAACAACAAACCTTTTCAGTATCTCGCAATCCGCGCAGATATAACAGACAGAAAGAAAACAGAGGAAAATCTTCTTCAAAGTCTCAAAGAAACACAGAATTATAAAACAACATTGGATGAATCAAGCATTGTTGCTACCACCAACCAAAAAGGAATTATAAAGTTTGCGAACGATAATTTTTGTAAAATATCAAAGTATAGTAAGGAAGAATTGATAGGGCAGGATCATCGTATTATTAATTCCGGGTATCATTCCAAAGAATTTATTGAATCTATCTGGACAACTATTGCCAACGGAAAAGTATGGAAGGGGGAAATAAAAAATAAAGCTAAGGATGGAACCTACTACTGGGTAGATACTACTATCGTTCCTTTTTTAGATGAAAATAAGAAGCCTTATCAATACCTGGCCATTCACACCGATATTACAGGAAGAAAAAAAACTGAAACGGAAATTTTAGGGTTAAACGAGGAGTTAGAAAGAAAAGTGCAAGATCGTACGCAGCAACTTCAGGTGGCTAACAAAGAGATGGAATCATTCTCTTATTCTGTAGCGCATGACCTCCGCTCTCCGGTGCGCGCTATGCACGGTTATGCAACCATATTAGAAGAAGATTACAGTACTCATCTTGATGAGGAGGGAAGAAGATTGGTTTTTGAAATTGAATACAATGCCAAGAAAATGGGGGCATTGATAGATGATCTTCTTACATTTTCCAGGTTAGGCAGAAAGGAGATCAATAGGTCATACATTAACATGAATGAGTTGGTTGATTCTTCATTGAAAGAAATAAATTCAACATTGAAAAGTCTCCCCAAAATAAACATACATAAACTTCATTCGGTTATTGCCGACTCTGCACTGATTACTCATGTAATGACTAATCTTCTTTCCAATGCAATAAAATATTCTTCCAAGACGCCAAACCCGGTAATAGAAATAACATCAAAACAGGATAACGAAAATTTGGTTTTTTCGGTGCGCGATAACGGCGTGGGTTTTGACATGGAATACGCGGATAAATTATTTGGTGTATTTCAACGGCTTCATTCGGATGAAGAGTTTGAAGGGACCGGCGTAGGATTAGCAATCGTACAAAGTATCATTCATAAGCATGGAGGAAAAGTATGGGCCGAAGGGAAAGAAGGTGAAGGAGCAACATTCAATTTCAGCCTGCCAGCCAGAGCTACAGATAAACCATTAGAAAAAATAAACCATATTATTGAACTAAATTAACATGGAATATGAATAGTACAGAAATGGAAATTTTATTAGTAGAAGACAAGCGCAGTGATGCGGAAATGACAATAAGGGCAATACGTAAAAACAACATATTAAATAATATTGTGCACTTAAAAGATGGCAAGGCTGCTCTTGATTATTTATTCGGAACAGGAGAATATGAGGGGAAGGACCTTAATAAACAACCCAAACTCGTCATCCTCGATCTTAAAATGCCCAAGGTTGATGGGGTGGAAGTTTTAAAAGCAATAAAAGGAAATGAGCTGACAAAGAAAATACCTGTAGTAGTACTCACCTCTTCTAAGGAAAATCCTGATATAGAAAAATGCTATGCGTTGGGAGTGAACAGTTATATAGTTAAGCCAGTGGCTTTTGACGATTTCATAAAAGTAGTATCTGATCTTGGATTGTATTGGATGTTGCACAATCAAGTTCCTTTGTAAAAACAGGCCAACTAAACCGCTATGGATTGAAAATTCATAGGTTTAAATAAAAAAATGGAGTACGTCCTTGCGAAGGAGAAACGACGGAAGCAATCTATATATTCCACGAGATTGCTTCTTACCTCGCAATGACGACAAAACGTAAATTCGTAGAAACTGAATTACGATAGACTTCGGCGTGAGCTCAGTCGAACGCTACCGGAACTTGCACTGAAAGGGTATACCTGCCTGCCGTGGCTAAGCTTCGTGACGGCAGGCAGGGTTTCAAAAACGAAAGTAACAATGAATAAAGCCATACGGATAATTCATCTTGAAGATCAACGCTCCGACGCCGATATCGTAAAAAGAGAATTGGATAAAAGTGATATTCAATTTGAAATATTATGGGTTACCAATAAAAAAGATTTTCAAAAAGCATTGAATGAATTTTCGGCTCATATTATTCTTTCCGATCATTCCCTTCCATCTTTTAATTCCCAACAGGCATTAAAAATTGTACGAGAGGAACACCTGGATATTCCTTTTATCCTTGTTACTGCAACAATGTCAGACGAGTTTGCGGTGAGTTTAATGAGAGAAGGTATTGCGGATTATATTTTAAAGGATCGCTTGCAGCGTTTACCTAAAGCTATTTTAAATGCTATTGAAAAGTATGATGGTGAAAAAGAAAAACAAAGGTATTTTGAAAAAATTATACGGAATGAAAAATTATTCCGCGCACTTATCGAACATAATAAAGAATCGATAACATTGCTTGACAAAGATTTCCAGCCATTTGATATAGGTTTGTCCAAAGTAAGTATTACGGATTATACTTTTGGGGAAAGAGAAAAGTTAAATGCTCTGGAGCTCACTCATCCCGACGACAGAGAACTGGTAAAAAAGGTAATGCAGGATGTGTTAAATAATCCCGGTGTACCCATACACGTAGTTTCTCGTATTAAACATAAAAAGGGCGATTATATATGGGCGGAAGGCACAGTTACCAATTTACTTGAAAATGATGTTGTGAAAGGAATTGTTGCCAATTTACGAGATGTAACTGAGCAGAAAAGAGCAGAAGCGGCAATCAAAGAAAGTGAACAGCGTTACAGAAATATTGTAGAAACAGCGCAGGAAGGCATTTGGACAATCGATGAGAATAATAACACAAGCTTCGTTAACAAAAAACTAGCGGAGATATTGGAGTATGCGCCTGAAGAAATGGTGGGGAAAAATGTTTTTGATTTTTTATATATTGAAGATGAAAAGCAAGCTATAAAACTTATTGAAAATCAAAAAAATGAGCCTGTCCAAAATATAGAGTTTAGGTTTATTACAAAAAATGGAAAAGAAGTTTGGACGAGTATTGCTTCAAATGGCATCTATAATGAAGAGGGTAAATATAAAGGCGTCCTGGCCATGGTTACTAATGTGACCGAAAAAAAGGCCAGACAAAAACAGGAGGAATTTGACAGAAATAATTTAAGTGCACTAATTAATAATACGAAGGATCTGATGTGGAGTGTAGATAAAGACTTCAATTTAATTACATCCAATCATCCATTTGATGAAATGTGCAAGGTTACTTTCGAAAGAGTAATTGAAAAAGGAAGCAGTGTTCTTTCTGTTGCATACACAGTGGAGATGCAGGAACACTTCAGGCGGTTTTATGAGCGTGCATTTGCCGGAGAAATTTTTATGGAAGTGGAACACTTTACTTCTCCTGTGGAGTATTGGACAGAAATTTCATATTACCCGATAAGAAAAGGAAATGAAATAATTGGTACGGCTTGTCACTCTCGTGATATTACGCATATCAAAATCGCAAAAAGAAAAATTGAAGAGTCCGAAAGCCAGATAAGAAATTTTGCCAAACATCTTAACAAAATTCAAGAGGAAGAAAGAAGTCATTTGGCGCGTGAACTTCACGACGAACTTGGGCAGCAGTTGGCGGGGATTAAAATGGGATTATCCCTTATAACGATGCTTAAGGATAAAGAGAAAATGGTTGATAAGGCTAAATTCATTACTAAGGATGTTGATGACGCGATTAATTCGATGAGAAAGGTGGCTACGGAATTACGACCCGGAATACTGGATTCATTGGGACTAATCGCGTCACTAGAATGGTTAGTTGAGGAGTTTGAGAGAAAGAAAGGTATAAAATGTACTATAAAAACGAACGTTAAGAAAACAATATTCGAAAAGACGACTTCTACTTGCTTTTTTCGCGTTTGCCAGGAATCGCTGACAAATATTTTTAAGCATGCCCAGGCAAGTGAGGTGAATATACAGGTGTTTCAAAACGACCGTGAATTAATATTAACAGTAACGGATAATGGGAAAGGAATTTCAACCGAAAAAATAAATAACCCCTTCTCGATGGGATTGCTCGGAATGAAAGAGCGTGCAGGTGTTATTGGGGCTGAGCTGACTGTTACGAGCCAGGCTAATGAGGGAACAACAATCCGGTTAAGGACCACTCTATAATAAAATATAAATACTTGTTTCATATGAAATAGTCATATCCCCTCGGCATACAAACCGAAAATGAACCTGCCCGCCGAAGCGCTGGCTGGTAACAACGGCAGGCGGATATGGCGTATTCCATGTGACACTCAAAAACTAAAAAATATATACACATGAAAAGATTTTTACTTGCAGATGATCACCAGGCCATTCGCAATGGCGTAAAACAAATTATTGAGAATAGATTCGATGGTGCTGTATTTGGGGAAGCATCCAATGGCGTTGAAGTTTTAAAATTGGTTAGGGATCAAAAGTGGGATATTATTATAATGGATATGGATATGCCGGGGAGAAACGGACTGGAAGTAATTGTCCAGCTGAGTGAACAGGGGATTAAAATTCCTGTGTTAATGTTTAGTATGCATGCTGAGGGGCTGCTAGCCATCAGAGCCCTGAAGTCGGGTGCAGCAGGGTATCTTACCAAAGATGCCTCAGGAGAAGAAATGATAAAAGCTATAGAATTGGTCTTAACAGGAAAAAAATATATCACTCAATTTATCGCCGAAAGATTAGCCGAACAGCTTGAAAATCCTTTCGATAAGGCCCCGCATGAAATTTTATCAGGTCGGGAATATCAAACCCTTATACTTTTTGGAAAAGGGAAAACTGTTTCGGAAATTGCCGGAGAGCTTTCTCTTGGTGTCCCAACAATTAGTACCTACCGCGCCCGTATCCTTGAAAAGATGAACATGAATACCAACGCGGAAATGATTAGTTATGCTATCAAAAATAATTTGGTTTAGCGTAAGTAATACCAAACCGCTCACAAGAATACCCAAATACGCGGCACTTGTACCCGGAGCGGTATAATACCAACTAAGCCAACAAGATCAACGCAGAAATCTGTTAGTCTTGTTAGCGGGTTGATATAAAACCGTAATGTTATTCTAAAGAAGAAAATCCGGAAACTCAGTATTTCTCCGAGTTAACTACAATAACCCCGCCCGACTTTCCTGAAAAAGCATTACTTTCTCCTTTAACCGCATTTAGACAGTAGGAGGCTTTGTAAAGGCCGAACTATCTGTGTTAATGCGGTTTGTCCCGATTTAGAGTTTGTTAGCGCAAGAACCCTTACAAACTCTTAATCGTAACAGTTAAAAATTTCAACTGTCTATTTAGGGTTTAAATTATTTCGTATTGGCGTAGTTCTGGCTGAGCTCCTCGTAGTTGAAAATACTACACGTATTCTCTAATAGCTCTATCAAACAAATCAAGTTGTATCTATTCTATAACTGGTCTAATGGAACTTACTTTAGTGTGTAAATTATTCTTATGAAAACAGATATAAATGTACTTATAGTGGATGATTCAGAGATCATTGTTCGCTACTTGACAATAATGTTAAAGGGAATAAAAAATATTCAATTTCTTGAAGCCGCTACACTTCTGAATGCAAGAGGAATTATTGTAAAAGAACCTATTGATATTATTGTTCTTGATATAGAAATGCCGGATGGCAATGGAATCGATTTTATAAAATGGATCAAAAAAACAAACTCGGGTATTACTATCGTTATGTTTTCTACACTGGCTGATTCCCAGTTCAGAAAGGCTGCAAAAAAGAAGGAGCTGAATATTTTTTTGATAAGTCATATGAGTTTAAAGAAATAATAGAGTTTTTTAATCAATATTCCCTAGCTAAACAAGTGTCATGAAAGCAAAATTAAAATACTAATTGTTGAAGATGTTCGTTCAGGTGCTGAATTCATGGAACGTGAATTACGAGGTGCAAATATTCAATTCGTGAGTCAGCGAGTTGATTGCAAAAAACAGTTTGTGGAAGCGTTAACAGATTTTTCTCCTGATTTAATTATATGTGATCACTCACTGCCTCAATTTAGTTCTGATTCTGCCATAAAAATTGCTAAGGAAATGAACAAGAATATTCCTTTTCTGTTGGCAACCGGTACTCTAACGGATTCACGTGCAATTGAATATCTTAAGGATGGAGCTTATGATTATGTGTTAAAAACAAATTTAGCCCGGTTGCCATTTGCTGTTAAAAATGCACTATCTAAAGGCGAACTAATTCAGGGAAAACAACATATTGAATTTGAAAATATACAGTTACAGCAAAACAATCGGGAAACTGTTGCAAAGAATAAAGAGATTACGGATAGTATAATCTATGCGAAAGAGATTCAAAAGGCATTGCTGCCAAAGCAAAGTACGATACAGCAACATTTCCCTGAGTCATTTCTTATCAATATTCCAAAAGATATAGTGAGTGGAGATTTTTACTGGCTAGCTGAATGTAACGGAAAAATTATAGTGGCCATTGGAGATTGTACGGGTCATGGTGTTCCGGGTGCGCTAATTTCGATAATGGGACATAATAAACTGAATTACATTGTAAAGGTATTGGGCTTAACTACTCCTTCAGATTCTTGAACAATTAAATTATGAGATTCAAGAGGGCATTTAAACAAGAGGGCAATGATGGGATAAAAGATGGAATGGATATTGCTATTTGTACCATTGATAAAACTAATAATACATTGGAGTTTTCAGGTGCCAACCGTCCCTTGTATTATATTAAGAATCGTACACTTGAAATTATTAAGGGAAATAAAAAATGCATTGGTGGTATTGATATGGCAGCCAATGAAGTATTTGCCAATCATATCATTCCCATCGATTCCATCGATAGCTTTTATCTTTTCACAGATGGACTCCTCGATCAGTTTGGGGGCATTCTTGGAAAGAAATTTTTGTGTAAACGATTTAAAGAATTATTATCGTCAACACATATTTATACTATGAACGAACAAAAAGAAATATTACTCAATGCATTGATGGAGTGGAAAGGAGATACAGAGCAGACTGATGATATATGTGTATTCGTTACAAACGTGGGGTTAATAGCTCTCTTTTTTTAAAAGCACTATCCGATAATATCAACATGCAAAAATTATAAATATAATGAGTCAAAAGAAGCGCTAATGCAAAAATTCTAGCGTTTCGAGAGACGATCAACGATTTTTATTCCTTTTTCGTCGAAAATATCAGAGTGATTTTATAGAGCAGCTTAACTTCATAAGTTAAAAACATCTATAAATGAAAAGGATAAACGGTATACTAATACTCATTGACGACGAACCGTATGAAAATGAACTCTTAAAAGTAGCTTTGAATAAATTAGATGTTGATATTGAAATAAAATATTTTATAAATGGATATGATGCTCTTGATTATTTAAAATATACTAAGGATCATATTTTTTTAATTATTTCAGATATGAATATGCCCAAAATGGATGGGTTGGAATTAAAAAAAGCGATTGATCGTGACATCCGACTTAAAAAGAAGGCGGTTCCGTTTATATTTCAAAGCTCCGTAATTCAGAATGCTCGTGTTGAGGAAGCATACGATTTAGGAGTACAAGGTTATTTTGAAAAACCTCCTAATGTGGAAACAATGGCTAAACAAATCGATCGTATTTTAGGATATTGGGCAATTTGCCGACATCCCAATAATGTAGACCAGCTTGCAGACCATCTAAACAATGTATATTATTGAGCGAATTAAAAATTACATTTCTCCGCTATCGACACTCAGCAAATTTGTTCTCATCAAGATTCAAGGTCCGTATCAAAAGTAGTTCCCAAACAAAGAGTGTTCACAAAAAATGGAAAGTTGGACCAAGCGTAAAGGTTTGGTGATAGAGAACTTCGTCTCAATTAGCTAAAAATTCACATCCTGAATTAGAGACAACTCCTTGAATAAAAAATTGGATAATGGAGTGCTTTGCTCGTTTTAATAACAGCCGGGGGAGAAGTCCGCATGAATAACTCAGTTGGGCAGGTTATCCAGATCCATGAAAGCAAGCGGACCACCGTTCCTGTTTAAATTTTAACCGAATATAAGTCCGCAACTATCGAATATATTCTTAAATTCTTGCTAGCCTTGAGTACATTTATGAGCTAATTAATAAAGAATTAATTCATAAATAAAACACTATGGCTAGAGGAACTTATGTTGATGGCTTTGTAATACCAATTCCTAAAAAGAACACCCAAAAATATATTAAAATGGCGCGGGAGGCGAGTGTTATTTGGAAGCGATTTGGCGCCCTTGATTATAAAGAGTGTATAATTGATGATTCAAAGCCAAAGTTTGTCACATTTACCTTTCCAAAGATGGCTAAAGCGAAATCAAACGAAACGGTATGGTTTTCGTTTATTGTTTTCAAATCACGTAAGCATCGTGACTCGGTCAATAAGAAGGTGATGACGTATTTTCAAGAAAAATACGGTGATGAGATGCCCATGGTTTTTGATATGAAACGATTTGCATACGGCGGCTTCAATGTTATAGTGGAAGCCTAAAATTTTGTCAAAGAATTAGTTTTTTGATAAGCCAATATTTTCATAGGCGATTTTCTTAATAAGATCGTTTTTCAGAAAGATATAGTATTCCGGATATAAGGAAGTCCCCAAAATATTTATCTTAGCGGACATTTTAGTTTTAGAAAAATGTCACAAGAAGCAGCCATATCAATAAATAATATAAAAAAAACCTTTAAAGATTTAACTGCAGTTAATGGAGTATCATTCGCCATTAATAAAGGAGAGTATTGTGCTTTGCTCGGACCAAATGGAGCTGGAAAGACCACGTTGATGGAAATGATAGAAGGTATTCAAAGTCCTACTACTGGTGAGATCATTATCAATGGCATGACCTGGAAGAAAAATGAGAAGGAGCTGCATCGGATGCTTGGTATCTCTCTTCAGGAAACAAATTTTTTTGACAAACTTAAGGTAAAAGAAACGATAGATTTATTTTCTTCATTTTACGATCTGGAGCCGGAGCGTAGTTTGGAAGCTTTGGACCTTGTAAATCTTGTTGAGAAGAAGGACGCATATGTAAAAAGTCTTTCCGGTGGACAACGCCAGCGGCTTTCGCTTGCAATCGCATTGATCAATCGACCCGAAATCCTTCTGCTTGATGAACCTACTACAGGGCTTGATCCAACAGCGAGACGAGAAGTGTGGGAAATTCTTTTCCGCCTTAAAAAGGAACATAACATCACGTTGATCCTGACAACGCATTATATGGAGGAAGCTGATTATTTGTGTGAGAGAATTATTATTATGGATAAGGGAAATATTTTAGCCGATGGAACAAAAAATGAATTGATCTCGAAAACTCACAGCAGTGAAATTATTGAATTTAGTATTGAAGAAGAAAGCACCGCAGTGTTTTCGTTAGGCAGTGAAAAGTATAAATGGGTAAAAGATCAAAAAAAAGGAACCTGGATAATTAATGTTGATGATATTGTAAGCAGTCTTCCTTCGTTCCTTGATGAAATGAAACAGAAGGACGTTAAAATAAAATCATTGGAGTGCAGAAAGATGACTTTGGATGATGTATTTATTTCAATGACAGGAAGGAGACTTACCGAATGAGTTTTCGACAAGCGTTCGACTGAGTTCATGCCGAAGTCTCGAACTAATCTTTGTAATTTTTTTTAAGAAATGAAGCAGTTTTTTCAATTAATAAAAGTTCAATACCTGGAATTTCTTAGGGAGCCTGGGGTTATTTTCTGGGCACTGCTGTTCCCTGTTATCATGGCATGGGGATTGGGAATTGCATTTACCGGAAAAGAAAAGCAAGAACGAAGTATTGCCTGGATAAAGAATGGTGCGCCGGGAAAAATAATGACTGAGCTCATTAATGATAGTACGGAAAAAGCTGAATATGTAAAAACATTAGGCAATGAAAAAACAGGACAGGTCTTATACCATTTTATACCAACAAATAAAAAGGAAGCAGAACTGATGATCAAAAGAGGTAAAGCCTCAATAATAATTTCAGAAGAAAACGAAAGCGTCAACTATTTTTTCGATCCAAAAAATCCGGAAGCTCAGCTTTCGTATCTGCAAATATCTGGTGCTTTGCAAAACAAATGTGATAGCGATGACATGGCTCAGATAAGTCCGCTTGATCAAAAGGGGATGAGGTATGTAGATTTTTTAGTGCCGGGATTATTGGCAATGAATATAATGTTTGGCTGTTTATGGGGCGTTAGTTATTCCCTGATCGATAAAAGATCGAAAAAATTGTTGCGCAGAATGGTTGCCACACCTATGAATAAAGTGGCCTTTTTGTGTTCGTATTTGTTTACACGGCTTACGTTAAGCATTATGGAACTGGTAATACTTTTGTTTTTTTCTTGGTTATATTTTGATATGACCGTGCAAGGAAGTATTCCGGCACTCATTGTGGTTTTATTTGCAGGCAATATTGTTTTCTTTGGATTAGCAGTCCTCTTATCATCACGTACAGGTAATACACAAATTGCCAACGGCCTCATCAACGCCGTTTCTATGCCAATGATGATTTGCTCTGGAATATTTTTTAGTTACCATAATTTTCCGGGTTGGTTAACTCCAATAATTGAAAAACTTCCGCTGACAATAATTGCTGATAGCATGAGAAGTATTTTTATAGAAGGTGCAGGTTTTTCAGAATCATTGCCCGCTATTTTTGTTTTACTTGGTTTTGGTTTGCTGTTTTTCCTTGTTGGGAAAAAAGTTTATAAATGGTATTAGAGAAATAAATTCATACGTTTTCAATATTTTTTCATTGTCACTTCTTGCTCATCTGTCATCCATTATTTCTGTTTCCTCTTCACTGGAAAGTGAATTAAATTCTGTTTCCAAAACAATAAAGGTTACTAAAGGCGATCACGTAATTGAAATTGATCATCGTTGCGAAAATTTATTTTTTATTAATAAAGGTTTAGTGCGGGGTTATTATTTTGATAAGGGAAAGGAAATTACCAATTGGTTTGCCCAGGAAAACGAGTTCGCTACCTGCTTTTATTCATTCATTGCTCAAAAATCTTCCTTTGAAAATGTTCAGGCAATTGAAGATTGTGAATTAGTTAAATTTTCATATTCAGCCTTGCAAAATTTGTATACAAAATTTCCGGAGACCGAAAGAATAGGAAGAATTATTACGGAGAATTATTATATAAAATTGGAAGAGAGAATTCTTAATCTGCAATTTAAAGCCGCAAAGGAGCGATACGACAAATTACTTTCTTCTAAACCGTCACTTTTACAGCGTGTTCCTTTGGGCCAGATAGCCTCATATTTGGGAATAACACAGGAAACCTTAAGCAGAATAAGGACAGAAGCGTAAAAGGACACAAATTCACTTTTTGATATATATCAAAGAACTTCGTATTTCTACTGCCTAATTTTGGTTTATAATTTAAAACTAAATCAAATGAAATAGCTATCTACCTGAGGCAAGTTGACCTACAAGTATGGCGTATTCCATTTAACAATTAAACCAAATAAAAACTAAATCAAATGAATCAAAAACCATCAAATGCTTTTATAGGTGCCTCATGGGTAGCTTTATTGGCAGGTGCAGTTTCTTACAACATAGGTTTGTGGAATGCAGAGATGTTATTAAATGAAAAAGGGTATTATTTTACCGTGCTCGTGTTTGGGTTATTCGCCGTGGTATCGTTGCAAAAGGCAGTAAGAGATCAGCTGGAAGGAATCCCTGTCACCAACATTTATTATGGCATAAGCTGGTTTTGTGCCGCACTTTCAATTTTATTATTGATCATAGGCCTTTGGAACGCCGATTTGGAACGAAGTGAGAAAGGATTTTACGGAATGTCGTTTACATTAAGTTTATTTGCTGCAGTCGCGGTTCAAAAAAATATCCGCGACAGTCAGAGCGCAAAAAAAGAAACTGAAAAGCCGACAGAACTATTTCAGCCTGAATAAATGATCATGAAGAACATGCCAAACGACCACAAAATAAAAACAGGAATTCTTTTGCTGATCACCATTGCAGGAATTGTTACAGCTTTTTTTATTCAGCCAATTTCTCAGGATACATGTTATCATCAGTTTGCTGATAGAAGATCGTTGTTCTCGATTCCTAATTGTAGTAATGTGGTCAGCAATATTCCGTTTTTAATAATTGGCTTTATTGGCATGTTCTTTTCTTTTAAACAAATTGTATTATCTCTTCGGTTAAATATTTTCATTTTCTTTTTGGGAATATTCTGTACCGGTATTGGCTCAGCGTATTACCATTTTAATCCAACCAATGATACATTAGTGTGGGATCGTTTGCCAATGACAATTTCTTTTATGGCTTTCTTTTCAATTATTATTGGTGAGTTTATTTCTGTAAAAGCGGCTAAACGTTTGCTATTGCCCTTGCTATTGCTTGGGATGCTCTCCATTTTGTATTGGAAGCTCACAATGGCTCAGGGACAGGACGACCTCCGGTTTTATGCGTTAGTGCAATTTTTACCAATGATTTTAATTCCGGTTGTGTTATTGATGTTTAAAACAAACAATATTCAAAAAAAATATTTCTGGATTATACTGCTTACCTATTCAGTTGCCAAACTATTTGAAGCCGGCGATCATTTAATTTTCAGCACGGGTGAATTTGTCAGCGGGCATTCAATAAAACACCTCGTTGCCGCAATTGGACCTTTAATATTCCTAATCATTCTTCCGAAAAGGAAGGCTTAAGTACTCTTCTATTTTAACTACCCAAAACGCCTTTTTAACGAAAGTTAAAGATGGTGATGATGCTTTGGGTTTAATTTTACTCCAAACAAACGTTGTGTTATGGATTTGTACAACATTATTATGAAAGGCGACAAACACGTTGTAGAAAAAAAAATGCTTATAGAAGCAAGTCCAGCTGAAGTGTGGAATGCGTTGACTGATCCGGAAAAAACAAAAAGATATTTTTTCAACTGTGAGGTGTTTTCTGATTGGAGGGTTGGAAGTGAGATAATTTTCAAAGGGAAAATGTTTCTCTTTAAAAAAATAGAATTAAAAGGAAAAATTATAAAGGTTGAGCCAGGGCAATTTTTGCAATACACTTTAAAGAACGGCAAGAACAATGATAGGGCTTCCACATTTTCGACCGTCATAATTCAATTGGCTCATGAGGGTTTAGGAACAATAATGTATGTTACAGACGATGTAGGTGGGGGAGAAGGAGCAAAGAAAAGGCAGAGAAGATCAGAAAGGGAATGGGATAAAGTTTTGAAAGGTTTAAAAGAATTAGTGGAGGAAGAAGCGAAAGTAATAATATAATAAATTTAGAATTCTGTTTGTCAGGGTCTTTGCCGGTTTGACAGGCTGGCGCAGCGGACATCGGGAATATGGAAATTTTCCAGCCTTCTTTCCATAACCAACGAAATGGTAGGCGAGCCCGTTATCCGTTAATCGGTATAAGACTGCTGACAAACAGAATTCGTTTCTATTGGAAGTGATAACGAGTTTTTTGCTTAATGAAGGCATACTGAAATAATATGGGCATTATTGATGTGGTAATAGTTCTTTTTGGCGCAACAACTCTTATGGGAATGTATCTTTCCTCATTAGTGTTGAGGAACAAAGAGAGTTCCAAAACAACCATAATAGTGCATGGGATATTTACGATATCGGGATTTATATTGTTGTCATATTATTATCCGGCCTCAATGAAAAGTATTTTGTTTTTTGCAGTTGCGACATTATGCGGGCTCATATTATTGTTTCAGGACCTCACGGGCAGAAAATTCACCAAATGGCTGTGTTATGCGCATGGTGTCATTACTATTATTGGTTTTATTTTTTTATTAATACTTAAATAACAATAGAAGATAAATGTTTAAAAAATTTGTAATTACTGTTGGTGTATTTTTGTTCATAATAATAGCAGGTTTTTTTGTTTGGCGATATGTAAAATATATTCATGACGAAAATCCGGATAAAACCTTTTTGCTGCCAAAGATAGAGTTTGCTCAAACGGAGATAGTATCTCTTACTTCCGAAAAAACAGAAATGATCTCAACTATTCTTATTAAAAATCAGGTGCCGCTGACATTTAGCGCAGATAGTCTTCATTATAAAGTATTTATTAATAATGTGAAAATCGTGACAGACACCTATAAAAAATCAATAGTGCTAAAAGGAAATGATAGCAGTATTATTTCTTTACCGGTAACTGTTTTACACGATAATCTTATTTCAGTTTTGAAGACGAATGAAAAGAAAAAGAAAGATTCAGTTGAATTTCGTTTGGAAGGTTCGTTTTATGCAGATTTAGGATTCAGGAAGAAGGTGGATATTAATATTGAGAAAAAACTTCCGGTAATACATATGCCTAAAGTCTTAGTGGAGCAAATTAAAGTTGATTCGTTAAATTTTTCAAGAGCTATTGTTATATTGGTTGTGAAGGTGAAAAACGAAAATGCATTTCCAATAAAAGTAAAAAACGTTTCATATGATTTTGGTGTTGAGGATAATGAATGGATAAGAGGCATGATACCAGGACTTACTGGTATTGATGAGCAAAGTGTTTCGGAAGTTTATGTGCCCGTCAGGATCTCACTTAAGGAAACACGCAAGACTTTATTTGATATATTGAAAAGAGGCGATATGGTAAATTATAAATTCAATCTTGCATTTAATGTTGAATCGGAAAATAAAATGATAAAAAATAGTAAGGTAGTTTTGAAAAGTTCAGGGACAGTTAAGTCATTGATCGAACTTTCAAAAAAGTAATGTATTTAAACATGCAATACAAGGAGCGGGTATCTTGCTATCTCTGTGAGGTCCTTTATAAGCGATCCATGGAAAATATTCCTAAGCGGTCCTCTGTCATAATAGGTAGCCACAAGCATATCGGCTTTTGACTTGTCCATATAGTCGTCTATTGCCTCGGAAAAATCTTCTGAATCGCCCGTATATATTCTTTCAAAAGTTACATTGTTAGGATTGCCAAGGTAATTGTGCACCTCCCTTTTTAAAGTAAGAAATACATCATCTCCAAATGAAGTCCTTTGCTTACTTAAATGTAGGAATGTTATCTGAGGATTAAAGTTTTCCATAAGCGATTTTAATTGAAAGAATGCTGTTTTGTGATCTTTGCTATAATCCCATGTGAAAACAATTTTATTGACGGGACTGTACTTTATTCCTTCTGGAACCATCAAAACCGGGCATTTGGATTTTTTAATGACATGGTAAGTGTTTGTTCCAAAAATATATTGATATGAATCATCAATACCATTGGTTCCCATAACTATTATATCATCTTCTGAAGAGTTTTCTCTGATTGCTTTTTCAAGTGTTTTACTGGTAGTTTCAATATCATAATAGCAAGTAATGTTAAAGCCTCTATTCACTTCCCGGCATACGTTTTTGAGTGTACTGGCGGTTGACATATTATTTTCTCTGGCTATTATTCCGGAAGTTATTGGAGCAGCAGGAGATAATTGCTCAATATTTAGCAGTTCAATTTTAGCATTCATTATTTGAGCAAGGTTCGCTGCATACTCAATTGTATTGTTTGCGGTACTTGAAAAATCAGTTGGACAAATTATTTTTTTCATGATCATAGTTTATTAAATAAAAACAACTGACTCCTGTTTGTAGTGAAATGCGATTAATGGAACCTTGGTATGGTATGCAATTTTTTTAGTAATGCTGCTTCCAAATAGTTTTTCAATAAGGCTTCTGTAGCGTGTTGATGTTGCGAGTAAATTAGCCGATTCTCTTTTTAAGTATTGCTGTAGTTTTTTTTCAATGTCAAAACCATGGAGCAATTTGTGCGAAATGTTGCTGTAGTGAATCTTCTGCTCAACTTTTTTGGCAAACTTGTCCATATGCTTCTCCTCTTCTCTTTTTGTGTATTGGTCATTTGCAATATGTACAACATTAAGCTTAGCACGAAAGACCTTTGCCATACCGGCAAGTTGTTTCAGGTTAACTACATCACTCAAATGGTAGTCGGTTGCGTAAACAATTTTTTTAATTCCTTGGAATACCGCTTTTTCTGGCACTGCAATTACGGGGCAGGAAGCTTTGCTAATTACTTTAGAAGTGTTGCTTCCCATTAAGATTTCTTTTATACCGCTTGCACCTTTCGTTCCCATAACAACGAGATCGATCTGTTTTTTCTTTATTGTATCAACAATTGTATCAACAGCAATTCCCTGTCGGTTAATAGTTTCGCAGTTTATTTTTCCTGTTTTTTTTACTTCTTTTGATAGTGTGTTTAACTGTTTGGCTGCTTCATTTCCGGTAACGGCAAGTTCTTCAGCAAAATATTCTATTGGTACCTCCGAACTTATATAATTAATGCTGAAAACATGAAGCAAAATTATTTTAGCTCTTTCTTTTTTTGCAATGGAAACTGCATACATTAATGCGTTGTGTGCATTTGGTGAAAAATCTGTGGGAACAAGGATTTTTTTTATTGACATAGCAGTATAGTTTAATGGTTTAACTTGTATTACTCTATCTCGGTTTTTTTTGAGACGGTGGTTTTTGTTTTTCCGTTGAACGGGGCGCTGATCCTTTACTTTGATTTCCTTGCGGATTAACTCGTGGTGTTACAACAGGTTTTGGCTGCTGCTGCGTTGTTGGTCGAACAGGTTTTTCCTCAGGAGCTTTTTTAGGTTCAACTATTGGCGCATCTGGTTTTGACGGTGGCTGAGGTTTCTCAGGATTACCAGGCAATTGTGGTTGTGGTGTCAATGGTTTAGAATTTGGAGTTTCAGTTTTTTTTGGAGGATTGGGTTCATTTAATTGTACGTCTGGCTTTGGGACCTGTTGGGGTTTTTCAGGATTGGGAACTGATTGTGGTTGTGGAGCAATTTCACTTTTTCTGGGAGGGTTCTGTTCATTTTTTTCGGGACGGATTTCCGGTTTGGGTTCTGGTTGCTGTTTAGGAATGGCTTTAGTGTCATTTAACGTAGGTTCATCTTTTGGTGTAATCTGTTTTGGCTGATCGGGTTTGTTTGCATTTCTTTCAGATATGGATTTTACTTCTTTTGGATCTGCAACTTTAGCCGGAGTAGGTTCAGTTCCATTTGTGTTTCCTTTTGCAATCCGTGGCCGATAAATATTTACCTGGTCGTTTGACATCGATTGTCCGGGCTTGGCCCGTTCTTCAATTTTTAGAGGAGTGATTTTTATTTCGGATTTTTTCTCTACATCTTCTTTGCCCGGTCCTATGATATAAGTTGCATCACGGTCCTTATCCACTTGTTTATAATGGTAGAATTATTTATTATCTTTTTATTACTTGTTCTGGGGGCGTAATGGTTATTCATTTCTCTTCTGCCAAAATATTTTTCTTCTGTAAATGTCCAGTGGTCTCTTCTTCCATAATAGGAATTGTCTGAAACATTTTTGTGATTATGACCAGGCATTAATGGCGTCCATCCATAGTATCCTTTTGAATATCTCCATACAACCCATGCCGGACCCCATGCAACATCCGGTACCCAAAACCAGCCATAATACGGATCATAATCCCAGCCTCCATAATGAAATGGTGCCCAGCCCCATGAAAAATCCGATACCCAGGTCCATCCGTAATTTGTATAACTCCAATGTCCATCGGTTGAGTAGGGAAAAAAATTTACACTAGAAACGGGGATCCATACATATCCATATCCGGGATGTCTCATCCATTGTCCATACGGACTTAATTCATCATAAAAAACCTGGAAGCTTACTGAAATATTTTGTGACTGAGCTTTGTTTGAAAATAGAGGAGTTGTTGTAATGAAAAATAGAATAAGAATTTTTTTTGCAATTAAATATTTCAGTTTTTTTTGCCCGCTAAAGCAGCTTGAAAATGAAGATGTTGATATATTGGTAATTATCATAATTATAGTGTAGCACATTTCATGCTAATATATTTCGTGCCCTGAATGTCCCGATACTGAAGTATTGAGTGCTGGATCTTCGTGTATAAATGTCCTCATGTTTGAGAAAGTAATTCATCATTATTAGATTCAAATGAAATGAATTTATTTCCCATTTATAATTGTGGCATCCATTTTGTTTGGAAGGAAAAACATTTTTATAGAAAAATTTTCTTTGGATACTAATTCAAAAGGTCTAATTTTAAAGCGAATTTAATTTTCAGATTAAGCGAGACAAAAAACATGAAAACAGCAGTTATAACAGGAGGAAACAGCGGAATTGGTAAAGCCACCGCAACGGCATTGGCGAAAAAGGGATATAAAATTATTATTCATGGCAGAGATGTAGAGAAAACCAAAAAAGCTGCAGAAGAAATAAAAAATAAATCTGGTAATAATAATGTAGAATATATTTCAGCTGATGTTTCAACACTTAAAGGAATGAAAGCGTTAGTAGATGATATTAAACAAAAAACAACAAAGATTGACACTCTTGTTCTTTCTACGGGAGTAATACTTCCCAAACAAATTATAACTGAGGATGGATTAGAAATGGGTTTTGCTGTTCAATACATGAGTCGTTTTGCACTTGTACAATTATTAATGCCAGAATTAAAAAGTGGTCATGCGAAAATCGTGATGGTGGGTGCTCCATTATTAAAAGGCGCCACTATTTTCTTTGATGACATAGCGCTTAAAAATAATTTTACAATGATGAAAGCATTGGCGCAGGAAATGTTTGCTAATCATTTATTTGTACAGGAGTTTGCAAAAAGAAATCCGGGGAATGATATTGTAATAAATATTGCTCACGTTGGAATTGCAAAAACAGGCATTATGCGTGAGACAAATTTTTTCCTCCGTGCAATGGTGAGTTTATTTGGAAAGTCGCCGGAAGCGGCTGCTGGTAATTTTGTTTTTTTGGCGAGTGATGACAATACAAATTTTTCGGGATACTTTTTAACTAAGCCTGGAAAGCCCGGCGTAAAAGAAAAAGTGCAGCATGATCCAGCTATAGCTGAAAGATTATGGAATAAAAGTTTAGCGTTAATAAATCCCCATTTATAAGGACTGATTGCAATCCGCCATCTTATATTATTGTTAAGGATGCGCTGGATTAAGGTAAAAAAGTAATGGTTCAGGATCTAAAAAACACTTCATGTGGCAGGTATGATATAGAGAATCTGAGGCAAATAGACCCTAAAACGGAGTTTTTGCGAATTTTTCGTGATAAATGGTTGGTTTCAACAAAAATCAAGAGTTTTTAGTATTGTCAAAAATCTTTTAAAAGCCAATGCTAATTGGCTTGCTTTGCCAATATAAAGGAGGTTTGAAAATTAGGCCGTTCTCAAAAAAGTTATAAATTTGATCAAGGCTTTGAGAGATAAAATCGAAGAGTAAAAATCAAAACATTTCCTCAGAAAAAATAATCAAATTATAATACAAAAGGGGTCGCCGAAAACCGAACAGAGTAGGCAAGTAAAAAAATAATGCGTCATGGCAAAAAAAGTAAAAAAGAAAGCGACAAAAAAACCAACAAAAAAAGCAGCGAAAAAACCCGTAAAGAAAGCAGCGAAAAAGAAGCCAGCGAAAAAGGCAATAAAGAAAAAAGCTTCGGCAAAACCTGCAAAAGCAAAATCTAAGCCCGCACCAAAGCCTATAGTAAAAACGGTTGTTAAAGTTGTAGAAAAGATCGTTGAAAAAATAGTTAACGTGTTTGAGCCTGCGAAAAAAACAACATCAGTAAATGCATACATTACTTTTAACGGAAATTGCGAAGAGGCTTTTGGTTTTTACAAATCGGTATTTGGTGGAGATTTCCCTTACATAGGAAGATTCAACGAGATGCCTCCTGCTGAGGGTCAGCCTCCAATGTCTGAAAGCGAAGGACAAAAAATTATGCATATGTCATTGCCAATAGGAGCGAATTCAATTCTTATGGGAAGCGATAGTTCTGACGCGTATGGACAAGCGACAATTGTAGGAAACAATTTTTCAATATCTGTGAATACACTTAATGATAAGGAAGCCGATAGGATATTTAATGGATTATCTAGCGGTGGGATAGTGGCTATGCCAATGGCTAAAACTTTCTGGGGTTCTTATTTTGGAATGTGTGTGGATAAATATGGTATTCAGTGGATGGTGAGCCACGAAGAGCCTAAAGAAAAGTAATAGTTTAATACCACTTATTTAGGAGCCCTTGCAAGAATATGCAGGGGCTTCTGATTTAAATTAACTTAATTATGGAATTTTATAAACATCCGCATCTAAATACAAATATTTGTGGTAAATTGAAGTATGTTTTTAAGGTCTATTGAATAATGATTAGAAGTAGTTTCCGCAGTTTAATTTGTATAATTAGCTTTTTATCAGGCATTAATTTATTTTCTGCCAATTTATCTTCTTCCGCCTTAGAAGAGGAAGCTCGTCTTGCAGTAGAAATTCAAAATTATAACAGGGCAATTCAGCTCTTTTCAAAAAGTATATCTGTTGATCCCGGCCGTCTTACCGCTTATACAGGCAGGGGAGCTTGTTACCTGGAATTGGGAAAATACGATTCTGCAAAAACAGATTTTATTAAAGTCATTACACTTGATCCGCAAAACAGTGATGGGTATTATTTGCTTGGTGCTCTGGAAAGACAAAGCAGGAATTATGGAATAAGTATAGATTATTATAAAAAAGCAATTGATATTTTACCTAAATGGGATACTTACCTGGCTTGTTGGCAATCGTATTCTTTATGGAATAAAAAGGAAGATGGAATCAAATGCATTGACTCTATTATAACAGCAAAAAAAACCGATCCTAAAATTTCTTTCAATTTTGCTGTTTTAATGTTAAGGCAGGAAAAATATAAAGAGGCCATCGGTCAGTTTATTCTTGGCATTGATATGGGAGGAAGTTCATATCAGTATCATGTGAACAAAGATTATAAATACGTTGACATTAAATTGCACGATTCGGATTTCGTAAACTTTGTGATCAAAAATGGTATGGTTAACACAACTCGTGACGCGCATTATTATCTTGCGAGGATATATAGCCTGTTGGATAACCAGGAAAAATCAATTGCTATTTTAACAGAACTTCATAAAAAAGATCCGAAGGATTTGATTGTGTTCCAGGATCTGGGATATTCGTACTTACTAGATAAAAAATACAAAAAAGCAAAAGCCATTTTTACTACGTGTATCGATGAAATGCAAAAAAATGACAATGTCTATTGCAACAGGGGTATCAGTAACCTGGAAACAGGAGACCTTAATCTCGCTTTGGATGATTTTACTTATGCAATAGGGTTAAAATCAAATAATGGCTGGGCTTATTTTTATAGGGGCATTGTTAATGCGAGAATGAATAATATGCAAGGTGCTTACTCAGATTTTCACGCGGCAAAACAACTTGGAGGGTTATTGCCAAGCCAGGAGAAAGATATTACTACAATTCTTCAGAAGGATTTTGCAAAGAACGGCTGGTAAAATTTACTCTTTCATAAAAATTATTAAATTGTTCTTTTGTGCCTGGCTTCTTGTGATATGCTGTTGTGATAGTAAGTCACCAGCTAAGGCTAGTCTATTAAATGGGTTTCAGCATCAACAACAAATTAAAAGCGATACTTGTTTCTATTTGCTAAAAGTACCAGCGAACCTCGATGTTCCAACAACACCTCATTTTGATACAACCATAGTAAAAATTAGTAATTGCTCAATACATATTTTGCGTCTACCTTCATGGGGCACTGAGACGGAGTATACCTTAACTGTAAAAGAGGGAGAAAAATATAAATCCCGATCAGCTCAATTTTTTTCTGGTCATTATGGAATGATTGATATTACGAATTTGCCTGCCGGAGTTTATGGCATGGGACTTTCAGCATGTGGAAATGGAGGAGGATTTACTATTAGGATTGAGTAAGATAATTATTTAATAAGATTCACACTTCCCACATAGCGGTGTTTATTACCATTCGAATCTTTAATTTTTATTTTCCATACGTAAACATCCTGTTGTGCAACGTTTGTCCCTCCGTTTGCTCTTCCATCCCAGCCATCGCCCCAGCGGGAAGTGTTCCAGATCAGATCGCCCCAGCGGTCGTATACATAAAACTCAAACTCCTCTGGGCTTACACCAATGCCAACCGGAATAAATATTTCGTTTAAGCCGTCTTCATTTGGTGTAAAAGTATTGGGAACGTATAGCGCAAATTCCGGATTTACTTTTATAAATTCATCTGTCGTATCACTGCATCCATATTCGTTAAACACAATAAGTATTACCTGGAAAATCCCGGTATCACCATATGTGAATTGTGCGTTTTGTAATGCCGATTGGGAATTTAATTCATCTCCAAAACTCCAGTTCCATGCATTTGCATTCTGACTTGCATCTGTAAAGATAACCGGACCACTGAGCTGTGTGATCTTTTTTGGGTTAGCTGAAAATGCTGCAACAGGTTTCGGTGAAACGGTAATGTAATTGTTTTTACTTAATGAATTGCTGCATCCGTTGTTGTCGGTAATTACAAGGTTAACGCTGTAAATTCCTGGTGTTGAATAGCAATGTTGAGATGGACTTGTAGTGTCTGAATTTCCATCACCAAAACTCCAGGTCATAAAGTTTGTATTGGGTGTAAAATTGGTAAACGTTGTGCAAAATACTGGACAGCCGGTTGTATCACTAGCGGAGTATGATACAATTGGTAATCCATTCACATTAACTGTAGTGGAAACAAGGGAACTGCAATTGTTTGCATCGGTAACGGTGACTGTGTAAATAGAATAGGAGGAAGGTTGTTGTGTTATAGAACTGGTTTGTTGTCCGCTGCTCCATAAAAAATTATAAGGACTTATTCCGCCGTTTGCACCTGAAGTGAGTGTTGCTGTTTGGCCAGCACAGATAGAGAAGTAAGAATTAATATTTACAATAAGTTGTGAGGGTTCTGTTACTGTTACAGAGGTAGTGCGTATACAATTATTATTATCGGTGATTGTTGCCTGGTAAATCCCTGCTGGTATTCCTGTAGCATTACTTGTATATTGATTGGGATTTGTATTCCATTGATAGTTGTACCCCGCTGTGCCACCTGCAATTGTAACTGATGCTGATCCTGTGTTACCTCCGAAGCAAAGAGCGTTAGTTGCCGTTGTTATAGAGGTGATCATTGAAGGTTGGGAAATAGTAAATGAGATAATATCGTTACAGCCATTGTTATCTGTAATGGTGCAGGTGTATAGCCCAGCGCAAAGTCCATTGGCCGTTGCTGTGTTTTGTAAATTATTCCAGTCATATGTATATGGGGTTGTTCCTCCATTACCAATAACAGAAATTGATCCATCGCAGTTTCCGAAACAGCGCGCATTGGTTATGGCCTGACTTTGCGCTGTAACGCCTGGATTATTTCCAATGTTTATAACTGCTGATTCTGTGCAGCCGTTGACATCTGTAACAGTAACATTATATATTCCCGCTGTAACATTTGTAATATTTTGTGTTGTAAGTCCTGTGTTCCAGGTATAAGAATACGATCCTGTTCCGCCATTTGGATTTACAGTTGCCGATCCATTCGACTGGCCGCAGCTGGATGCGTTTGTAACAGTATTCAATACGAGGGCGGGCGGTTCTGTAATGTTTACCATGCCATTTATTGTACATCCACTTGCATCGCTTACTGTTACACTATAAAGTGCCGCTGAAAGATTGGTGACAAGCGCTGTTGTATTTCCGGTACTCCATAAATAAGTATATGAAGCCATGCCTCCGCCAATTACGGCATTCAGGGTTCCGGTAGAAGTTCCGACGCAATTTGCGGGTTGAGAAATAACCACGATATTCAATTGGTTCGGTTCTGTAATTATAATTACTGTATCAACTGAACATCCGCTTCCATCAGAAACGGTTACGCTGTATGTATTTGCAGTTAAGTTTGAAATGGTTGTTTGTGTTGTGGTTGTTCCATTCGACCACGAGTAGGTATATGTTGATGAAGAAGATCCCGCACTTATAGCTACCGTGGCAGTGCCATCATTTCCATTGTAACAACTAACATCTGTTTTAAGAGCAGTGATAGAAGTGGTGCAGCAGCCAACGCTTGAAACATTAACTGCCATTGTAATTGAATCCATGGGACAGCCAACAACAAGTTTTACATTGTATGTTCCGCCTGTTGCATAAATATGTGTTGGATTTGTGAGAGTAGAAGTTGTTCCGTCACCAAAATCCCAGAACCATGAATTGAGTGGTGTCCATAATCCGCATTGATTCGTAGTATCGGTAAATTGAACGGGAGTGTTGCAGCTTAGGTTTGATGAAACAGTATATCCTGGTGTAATTTGTGGAATGAATTTGAATAGAACAGGCTGATCACTTGAATTACCTCCGTTTAATTTTGTTACTTGGTAAGCTCCCGGTGTTGTAGGAAAATCAGGAGAGTGAGAAGTGCATGATGCAATAACTTCTTCGGGGCAAGTCCCTCTTACAATAACTTTTGGTTCATAATAATCTGCCGAACTTCCTCCCATGTAGGTTGAGTACAGTAGTGTGTTTCCTGAAGTGTTAAGCTTGCTGATAAAAACATCAGGCACATACATAGCGCTGTTGAATGTAACATTATAAGCGCATGATGTTGTAGGATATGGATTTGCATTTATTGTGCCTGAATAATTCTGGCTAAAACCTGCAACAAAAGCTTCACCGATAGAATTGACCGCTATTCCATGAGCCCAATCATCATTTAATCCTCCAAGGTAAGTTGAATATACCAAGGCTGTACCAGTACTATTTATTCTTAATGCATAAGCATCATAACGCCCACCATTAAAAGTTACATCGTAAGCACCCGGAGTTACAGGAAAACTATTTGTTGGCCCTATCCATGTTGCAGTGTTACCGGTGATGTATGCTTCATCTGCGGAGTTAATGGCAATAGCTTGCGCATAATCATAATCGTTACAACCAATAAATGTTGAATATATTAATGTGTTTCCTGCAGCATTCATTCTGGTTATGAAAACATCTGAATTTCCATTAAAGGAAGCATCGAATGCTCCCGCAGTAGTTGGAAATGTTCCATTTGTAGAACCTGTGATAAAAGCTTCACCTGATCCGTTTATCGCAATGCCATATCCATAATCTCCTGCACCACCGCCAACATATGTTGAATATATAAGTGAAGTACCTGTTGAATTTAATTTTGAAATAAATGCGTCGGCTCCGCCATTTGGTGAAGTGTCATATGATCCGGCTACCGTAGGAAATCCTGATTGTGCATTTCCGGTAATGAAAGCCTCGTTTAAATTATTTACTGCAATGTCTATACCTGAATCCCACCCAGAACCGCCAAGGTATGTAGAATAAATAAGTGCGGTGCCGGTGCTGTTGATCCTTGCAACAAAAACATCAAATGCGCCGCCTCCATTATTTGTCTGGATGGCACCTGTTGTTACAGGAAAATTGGGAGAACCGGTAATGCCTACAACGAAAGCTTCTCCAGCCGTGTTAACTATAATTCCTTTTACCATATCATTGCCTGATCCGCCTAAATAACTAGAATAAATAAGAGTAGAACCTGTCGCGTCTAATTTAAATGCGTATGCATCACCATAAGGGCGACCCATGTTACCATTGAAGGTATTATCAAATACTCCTGCTGTAGTTGGAAAAAAATCACTGTACCAACCACCGCCATAAATATTTCCCTGGTCATCAATGGCAATGTCATATAAATATCCGTCACCACCCGGGCCGCCGCCAACATAAGTTGACCATTCGAGAGTAACTGGATCAATGATTAAGTCTTGTGTTTGATCATACTCTTCACCAATGTTAAAAGAAAAGGTTGTTGCGTCTATCAGTTTGTATTTTACTTTTACTTCAGATTTTTTTCCATTAATAATTTGGTATGATTCAGGGATTTCCTCAATAAGTATTCCCCAAGGAGTTGTAATTTCAAGTTGGCCTTTAGTGTTGATCGATAGATTTTTTATTCCTTCACAGGTAAGTTGAAGCTGATTTGCATTCGCGCCTTTATGGACCAGGTAGTCGTATTTTAAATTTTTACCAGTACTATAATAGTTAACATCTATTCCGGGATAAATGTTCTGATAATTTACTATTCGGTAATCGGGAACATTGATATGGTGTTTTGATGCATCACTTCCATATAAATAATTAGCGTGGCTATCTTCCTCGCCATTAGCTGAAATGATTGCTTCGGGATTAGCATTTTTAAATAGAAGATTCCAGATGAGATAATCTTTTTTTCTTAGTTCCGTTTTTGAGTGTTCAGGTGAGTTTTCGTCAGACGCTTCTTCACGGATAAAGCCCATACTTAAACCATTCTTCATAAAATTTACATTTGCACTCCACCCCGGGGAAGATCCACGGTAAATAATATTGTCTTCCCATTGCCCCATGTTTTTCCTAAAAAACACCGGAAGTTTTTCAATGTTTGTTAAATATGTTTCTTTTGATGGAGTTGATTTTGGATTAGTTGCTGCATTGGATAATTGTGCATTTACGGCAAATTGAAAACACGAAATCAAAACAAGTGAAATTATTGTTTTGAAACCAAGCCTTATTTTAGATATCTGCATCATGGGGTTGCTGTCTGAAAAGGATCGTTTTATTATTCTGAATTTAGCGCTCGTTTGAACGTATCACAATACCATTTTTTGTCATTATTAGTATTTTAATTACTATATTGGCGCTTAAGTTTTATTATAAAATACTGAAAATCAGTAAATTGCAGTAAATTTTATATGTAAAAACCTTAGCAAGATCAGCGCTCACAAAACCTATGAAGAAGGACCAATTATTTGAGTTAATTAAGTCGCTAAAAGCAAGTGATAAGCGGAATTTTAAAATTTTTGTATCAAAACAAAATGGAGAAAAGAATTATTTAAAATTATTTGAAGCGATAGATAAACAGGACGACTATGATGAAACATTGATCAGAAAAAAGTTCGCAAAGGAAAAATTCGTTCATCAACTTCCGGTCGCAAAAAATTATTTGTACAAACTGGTATTAAAAAGTCTTGAGATATATTATTTGAGCTCATCCACTATCTTGCGAAGCCACCTTAATCAGATCGAAATATTATTTAATCTGAACTTGTTTGATCAGTGTGAAAAATTATTACAACAAACGAAAAAGCTTACCCAAAAATTTGAAAATAATTTGTGTCTGCTCGAGCTTTTGTTCTGGGAGACAGAATTAATGAGGAGTCAATATTATTTTGGAAAAACAGAGCAGGATCTGGAGAAAAATTATTCGGAGAAGCAGAAGATTCTTGATGTATATAAGAATGCCATGGATCATTATAATATTCTCTCACATTTGCTGATCAAAGTTGTGAAAAAAGGGATAGCGCGATTGCCAAAGGACGTGAGGGAGTATAAAAGAGTAATGAGTCATCCGCTGTTACAAAAGGAGAGTGAAGCCAGGTCGAATGAGGCGCTGTTTCGTTTTTATACAAGTTACATTTCCTATTATTATGCGATCGACAAATCGGCATCTGCATATGAGTACTCTAAAAAAATAATTGCACTCATGGAAAAGAATCCGCATACTATTGAGGAAAGGATGCCTGCTTATATAGGTACGCTTAATAATGTGGTAATTTTTCAACATAATATAGGCATGCCGGTAGAGGTAGATAAAACAATAAATAAGTTGAAACAATTAAAGCCTTCTACGGAAAGGTCAAGTGCAGAGTTGTTTTATACAGTAAACAGTATGCAATTGGCTATTTGTTGTGAACGTGGAGAATTTGACAAAGGACTAAAAGAATTAAGTGAAATTGAAGTCGGGATACAAAAGAATGATACGAGGCATTCTAATAAAAGGCACTTGATGCTTCTTTATTATAATATTATTTGTACTTATTTTGGAGCCGGAAACTATTTGGCGGCAGTAAAATATGTTTACAAGATACTTAACAATAAAGAATTTGATCAAAACAGCCAGATCTATAATATAGCCAGGGTGCTTGCATTAATATGTCATTTCGAATTAAAAAATAATGAGTTACTCGAGTCGGTTGTGAAATCCACCTATCGTGACTTGTTAAGGGCAAATAAATTGTTTAAAGTAGAAAAACTGTTTCTGCATTGTATAAAAATAAAGACAGATCTTATTGATGCGTTAACTGAGGCGAAAAAGGAATTAGTGGAAATTACAAAAGATCCGTTGGAAAAAAATGCATTTTATTCATTTGATCTTATTTCCTGGATCGATTCGAAAATTGAAGGAAGATCTTTTGAGTCAATTGTAAGGCAAAAGGCAATGAGCAATTTTGAAAACGCAAGAAAACAAAAATAACAATTAAGGTCTTCAGCAAATGCACTTTTGAAAAATTGATTTGTCATAATACCATTCTTTATTAGGGATGGTATGAGGAGCGTTCTTTGTGTTCCCTATTTTATTTCTTATCTGAGCCAGCATTTCATCAAGTTCGTTCAGTTTCGATTTAATGAATACCAGGTCATCATTGGAGAATTTCGCCTGTTCGGTAAAGGATATTGTGTTTGCTTTTCCTGCTTGCTCTATCCAGTTAATTTTAATTTCAGTTATGTTGTTCATGGTGTTTAAAAATTAATTCTTAACAAACATATCTGATAAATAATTTGCCAATGAGTTTATTCGATGAATACGGGTTTTAAATAGCCAAAATGAAAAGAATGATTTTTACCGTATTTTAATGCAGTTCGGCTATTATTTTGGCTAATTCACCGAATTTGTCTCAATACTAATGGAAAATCAATTAATTATGTATAAAATTAATTTGGGGCATTTTATGCTTGAATATTTAGCAGGAGTATATTTGTATTGTGAAAAGTAAAAAGCAAAAAAAGTCATCAAGTAAAGAGACAAAAGGTCGTAAGGTTAAACCCACCCCTTCAAAAATAAATAAACGAAAAGTTGTTAAAGTTATAGATGATAAATCAACATCCGAAAAAGGCTTGTTGAATAAGCTTCGCCGTGAAAACAATGTGCTGAAAAAGAGAAATGAGCTTTTGCTTAGGTCATGTGAATTTTCCCAATCAATTATTGCAACCATTCATGAACCATTATTGGTGCTGGATAATAATTTCCGGATAAAATCAGCCAATAAATCTTTTTATGAAAAATTTCTCGTTAACGAAGAGTCAATCGAAAATATGCTCTTATTTGACTTTGGGGATGGTCAGTGGAATATTCCGAAGCTTAAAGAACTATTATCAGATGTTCTTTCTAAAAATCTTGATTTTAAGAATTTTACACTTACCCATGATTTTTCCAAAAGTGGTGGTAAGAACATATTGCTGCTTAATGCGCATTATATTATTCAGAAGACGAGTTCACGACAATTGATTTTATTAGCTATTGAGGATATAACAGAACGATCTAATTATTATCTCCAGGAAAAAGCTCTTTTAAAAAGGGAAAAGGAAATCGCCGAAGAGGCTATGAAAGCGAAACAGAGATTCCTTTCCAATATGAGTCATGAAATAAGGACTCCAATGAATGCGATTATTGGATTTACGAATGTAATGTTGAGGACGAATTTGGATGATAAGCAGCGTGACTATTTAAATGCTATTAAAATTTCGGGTGATAATCTTATTGTTTTAATAAATGACATTTTAGACCTTGCAAAAGTAGACGCTGGAAAAATGTCCTTCCAGGAAATTCCTTTTAAATTATCAACTTCAGTCTCTTCAATGCTGCATCTGTTTGAGACAAAGATCATGGAAAAAGGAATTGAACTCGTTAAACAGTATGATGAGGATATTCCGGAAATTTTAATTGGTGATTCCGTACGTTTACATCAAATAATTTTAAACCTGATAAGCAATGCAATAAAATTTACTTCAAGGGGACGAGTAACGGTGAGTGTTCGCTTGCTTGATGAGAATGAAGAAAAGGTAACAGTGGGCTTTGCAGTTACTGATACCGGTATTGGAATTCCTGAAAATAGGTTGTTGTCAATTTTTGATGCTTTTCAGCAGGCTTCCGGTGATATATCCGGAACATATGGGGGCACTGGTCTTGGTCTTACTATTGTTAAACAATTGGTAGAAGCGCAAAAAGGAACGATAGCAGTTAAAAGTATTCTGGGGCAAGGATCAAATTTTAGTTTTATACTAACATTCAAGAAAGCGCCGATAGGGTATAGTTTGGAAGAGAATAATAAAGTAGGAAGGAAGAATCATCTATCTTCAAATATCTCTCATGCAAAAAAAATAAAGATTCTGGTCGTGGAGGATATGAAGTTCAATCAAATGTTAATGAAAACTATATTGGAAGATTTTGGTTTTCACATTGATTTGGCGGAAAATGGAAAGATTGCAATTGACAAAATAAGTGAAACGAATTATGATATTATCTTAATGGACCTGCATTTGCCTGTGATGAACGGCTTTGACGCAACACAATATATACGCAATAAAATAGATCAAAACGTCCCAATAATTGCTCTTACAGCGGATGTTACGACGATAGATTTTGAAATGTGTAAAGCAATTGGAATGAACGATTATATAACTAAACCCATAAACGAAGAGTTGCTTTATAATGTAATCACAAAATACATCGATGGTTCGATTAAAAAAAGAGATTTAAAAATAAAGGTTCTCGCATCTGATGAAAAGAACAAAATCGTTGATCTTGATAATCTCGAACATTTTGCAAAAGGGAATTCCAAAATAATGCTTGAAATGATTAACGTTTATCTTGAAGAAACGCCCCAATTGCTCAATTCCATAAAACTTGCTATTGAAAAGAGAGATTGGGAATCATTAAGAATGGCAACGCATTCAATCATGCCCTCTTTTGCTACTATAGGAGTGAAAGGTGATGCTGAAAGCCTGGTGGCCGAAATGCATGATCATGCTATACGTTTAAAGGATAATTGCAAATTGAACGCTGATGAATTATCAGCAGAAATTAGTGTGATAAATAATCTGCGTCTCAAATTAGAAAAGAACTGCGCAATGGCTGAAGAAAAATTGAAGCAGAATATTTTATTTCTTTCGCTAGAGTAAGCCTACTCTTTAATTTTTTCTGTAAAGTTTTTTACGCCTGCGCAGGATTTCCTCTCTTCTGGCTATATAAAATACTCTTTCAACGAATGTCCATCTCAATGATGATAAACTATAAATAATTTTGGTATAAATAACATCATAAAAAAACAAAAGTATGAAAAATAAAAAGGAAAGTGCGGCAACCGCAAACAGAGCAAAAAACAAAAGCAATCTCTCCATTAGGGAGGATCAGCATTACGATATTACAGAAGTAGGTGCAAAAAATGGTGGTCGTTCATCAAGAAAAACGACTCCGGCTCGAAAAGAAAAAGTTTCATCGAAAAAATAAAAAAGCAAATGGAAAAGGACACAAACCCTAATAAAGAAGATAATTCTGGCACTAAAAAGAATGCTGAAAATACTTCTCCCGAAAATAATTCGACTCAAAAGGAACAAAAGTCGCCAAGAATGCCAACAACCGAATTTCCCGATAGGGAGCCTGATGGTAATTCAAAAGATCCAAATGCTGAACAGATTAAAAAGGATCCAAAGAATGAGGAGATTTTAAATGAACAGGAGGATAGAAAAAAAGAGAAGACTCCACTTATGGACGAACTTTTTCTTTAAATAACAAACATATCACAGACATTTCGGGTTTACCCGGATGCCTGTGATTATTTTATCGATAAAAATGTCAAATACATCAAGATCCTGAAAATGAAATTACACATCAAATATATGGTGAGTGCAAAGTGCAAAGCGCAGGTTGAAGAAGAGCTCTTGAACTTAGGAATAGATTATGAGTCGATTGATCTCGGTGTAATAGAAACCAGGGAAGAAATTACAGAGAGTCAAAAGATAAGGTTGAAGAGAAATTTATTTAAATCCGGCCTGGAGTTGATTGACGACAAAAGAAGCATTTTGGTTGAGAGAACTAAAAGTGTGATCATTGAAATGGTTTATTGTTCCAGTGAATTTCCAAAAGAAAATTATTCCGATTATATAAGTAAAAAACTAAATATGGGCTATGGTTATTTGTCCAACATATTTTCTGAAGTTCAGGGTTTAACTATTCGGCAATTTGTAATTAATAATAAAATTGAAAAGGCAAAGGAATTATTGTTGTATAGAGGATTAAATCTGACGGAAATTTCCTATAGGCTAAATTACAGTAGTGTTGCTCACCTGTCAAATCAGTTCAAAAAAATTAATGGGCTTTCCCCTTCGTTATTTAAACGGCTAAATCAAACGAAAAATGTTGTTTAAAAATATTTTAACCGTATATGCTTACTTCCAATAGAAATATTTTAACTGCTACAAAGGAAATTTGGGAAAGGTATATTGCTACCGATAGGCATGTTGTTGCGAAAGTTGATGATACTGAAAGTGATATTTCTATTACTGATGAAAAAAAGGAGGTTGTTCCGGTTCAAGAGCCACCGAAAGAGTATAGCGTAAAAAGTTACCTGCTTATGTATGCTCTGCTTTTTATTTCGATGGGAATTTGTATGGTGGTGGGGTTTCTAAGTCTTGAGTTATTTAATTAAAGATTTTAATTTACCCGAAACTATTATGTTTTGCCTTTGGGCTATTAAAAAAGCCGTGTAGGCGAATATTAAATCACTGTTGTTGTGGGTGAGTTTAATTTAGCAATAAGTAATTACAAATGTAATGTCAACTAAGGAAAACAAATATGTATTTATTGTTGAGGATAATGAATTGTATTCCATGATGCTGGATTATATTCTTTCGCAAAACAGCACGTATCAATTTATAAGATATAGGACTGGAGAGGAATGTATTAAGAATTTGTATTTGGAACCATGCATAATTATCCTGGATTACGGATTGCCGGGTATAAATGGATACGAAACATTGTTGGAAGTAAAAAAACAAAAGCCCGGAACGCATGTCATTATTCTTAGTGTTAACAGAGATGTTGGGGTAGTAGAAAAATTGCTTAGAGCAGGTGCTGATGATTACGTTTTAAAACAGGGGCATGGTGAAACCCAAATCATTGAAAAAATAGAAACTATTCTGAAAAAGGATGCGGTAGATAAAAATATATTTAGGCGCATGAGAAACAAATCGGTGTTTCAAAAGGCATTGGTGATTTTGTTTTTCATCGTTTTGTCACTCGGTCTTTTGTTTTTCAAAGGTCAAATTTCATAAATATTAAGGTGATAGATAGAATAAGCATATCGGTTTTTATTGTTTTTGTATTTACATTCATTACGAGTGCCGACGCAAAGGATGGTACTATTGATATATGTAAGAGTGATTCGCTTTTGAAGAGTAAAAATGAAAGCAATGTAATTAAACACATTAGCAAAAAGGATTCTGTATTTAATTATTATGCAATGGCATTTAAAAAGGATAAAGAAGGTGATTATGTTAATTCGGTATTTTATTATACAAAGGCTTTGGAGATCGACTCTAATTATGTAGATGCTTATTTACGAAGGGCAGAAGCAAAGAAGCAACTGTTGGATTACAAGAGCGCTTTGGCAGATTACGACAGTGCCTTGAAATTGAAATTAACCTGGGAAGAATCATATGAAGTGTATTTTAATAAGGGAGTTACTCTAGCGTTGTTATCAAATCTGAAAGAAGCAATGGCAAATTTTAACTATTCGATAAAACTAAATCCGGAGTTTGCTGATGCATATTTTAACAGGGGTTTAGTTAAAGGCAGGATTGGTGACTATCCAGGTGAACTAAATGATATTAATAAGTCGATTTCACTGAATCCTATGGATCCCGATGCATTTAACAACAGAGGTATTGTTAAAAGTTTAATGGGTGATTATGAGGGTGCGCTGAAAGATTATTCGCAGGCAATACAATTAGATGAAGCAAATGGCTCTTTCTATTTCAACAGAGCTCTTATTAATTATGAAACGAAAGAATATATTTTGGCTCTGAATGATTTTAATAAAGCGATTTCGTTAAAGCCCGATGCTGAAATATATAACCGTAGAGCAAATGCAAAATGCAGACTAAAGGATTTCAGAGGAGCATTTGAGGATTATAATAGTGCAATAAAAATGCAGCCAAATTATTATATCGCTTATTTAAACCGAGGTTTCTTGAAGTATGATTTAAAAGATTATAAATCTGCAATTGAAGACTTTAGTGCGGCCATTAAGTTAAAGCCGGATTATTCTGTAGCATTTTATAACCGTGGGCTTGCAAAGGGCAAAATTGGAGATCATAAGGGAGAGATCGAGGACTATACATTGGCAATTGAATATAAGCCGGATTACGATCATGCGTATGCTAAAAGAGGGATGGCAAAATATCAGCTTGGCGATTTAAGCGGCGGCTGTAATGATCTAAATAGTGCAGTTAAGCTGGGAAGCGCAACGGCATATGATAACATAATTCAATATTGTAAATAAATTTATTTTAGGTATGAAAACTTGTTTTTTGTTTTGGTTTATTTTTCTTTCACAGCTTCTCAATTGCGTTGCGCAAATTATTGTAGACGAAGCTCCAAGGTCATTGTATTATGAAAGAACAATGCGAATTACAAAATTAAAAGATCTGAAGGACATGAGAGATGTCTTCCATTATGATAAGTTACTATTGGGCAGAAATAGAATAAGCGGAAATATCTCATATAATACGGGAAGAGTTTTAATTGATGATGGAGAAAAAGTTCATGATGAATATAGAAGTGCGATAGGCTGGTTTACACGAATAAGATTTTTTGAAGAGTTTAGTTTTAACACTACGTTTTATAAGGATTTTAATCCCGCTGCCGCTGCACGATGGACTTCTAATTATACTTATTCGTTGGGTAGATATCATTGGAAATCTAATAAGTTTAATTATGGATATGAAAATTATCTCAATAACAGGTATGGCGACAATTTTAAAACGTTCGGCGATAAATTTATGGAGGGTTATTATTTTGTTTCTTATGGCCAGGCATTACCGGAGAAGTTAATGCAAAGAATTAAAATTGATGAAAGTACCAATTTTAAGTTTACCTATTTCGCTAGATATTCAATAAAATACAGAGATAAATTTGACGTTATGCATGGTGGATTATCATCTGGGAAATTAACCTTGGGTGCAGGTTTCAGGTATGCCATACTTAGAAATATTTATGTTGAATCTGCTGTTTACGCATATCCTGAAGAAATAAAAAAACAGCCTTGGGATCCCGACTATACTTATGGTTTTGGATACTTTGACTGGCGATCCTTCCGACTTTCGATTACTTATGGCAACTGGGCGGTTAATCGGTTTCCATGGAACAAAGCAGATTATCCGAGATATAATTTTATGGATGGGAATTTTAGGTTTATAGCAAATTGGATATGGTAAATGTAAATTCTAAGTTATGCTTGATTGTTTGTACAATTGTAATATTTCATATTAAAATTTATGCACAACTAAAGTATGTGGTAGAAGACTTTGAAGGTTTTGCGGATGGTGCAGCCGATTTAAAGCCTAATGGAGTTTTCGCATTTGGTAATATTCAGGCAACTGTTGATTACAATGAAAATAAAAGCGGAAAAAGTGAGTACAAAGGGCAGCGCTTCCTTAGAGTAAGTAAAAGTGGTAAGCAAGAGTTTGGTGGATGGGGAAAAGGGATAAGTTCATATGTTGAATTGGATGCAAACAAGGATTATTTAAATTTTTATTTTTTTCAACCAGTATCAAATGATACAACCAGTATTAAAATTGAATTGCAGGAGGACGACAATGAAAATGGTAGCTACGAAATGGCCAGTGACGATTCATGGGTATATGAGCAAAAACTTAATGAGAAAAATTCATGGAACTTAATATCAATAC
>Ga0163149_10000994_pt1 | contig 36730 bp, 40 predicted proteins | sample OliLakLV19MP5G1_FD_148604 | JGI IMG/M metagenome (GOLD analysis project Ga0163149, IMG submission 148604) | Freshwater microbial mat bacterial communities from Lake Vanda, McMurdo Dry Valleys, Antarctica - Oligotrophic Lake LV.19.MP5.G1 | ecosystem: Environmental > Aquatic > Freshwater > Lake >... | reverse complement strand
TCAAAGCCTCTGGTTCCTTCTCCTATATAGACGGAGTTGGAGGTTGTTGCTAGGACTGTTACACCGTCAGCTTGATAGCGACCAGCATTAAAACCTATAGCTACATTGTTACTTCCAGTGGTGTTGGAGTTGAGAGATTTATAACCCTGTGCGGAGTTGTTATTTCCAGTGGTGTTGGAGTAGAGAGATGCAAAACCTTGTGCGGAGTTGTTATTTCCAGTGGTGTTGGAGAAGATAGAATATGTACCCTGTGCGGAGTTGTTACTTCCAGTGGTGTTGGAGTTGAGAGAATACGCACCCTGTGCGGAGTTGTTACTTCCAGTGGTGTTGGTAAAGAGAGAACGAAATCCTTCTGCGGTGTTGAAACCTCCTTCCGTATTAGCCTTCAAAGCTTGATAACCAACAGCAGTATTGTATGAAGAAAGAGTAACTGCTCCTGTGGTAGAACCCATAGTGAGGTTACCTGCATCAAAACCAACAAAAGTATTGAAACCATTATTACTTACTGGCTTAAAGTCATGTATGAATGGTGTTGTGCCTTTGTAGATAATACCAACATTAGCTCCAGTGGTGTTTGGTAGATATAGGGCAGTGGTAGAAGCAGAACCGTTGATTTCTAGTTTGTAGTTTGGGTTAGCAGTACCGATGCCTACATTCCCCTGCAATACTGTCCTTGTTATTGAACTATTACCCAACACTGCTGTATTTGCTCCTAGTCCGATTGCATTGTCACCAATGACAATTGTGTTGTCGTCGCTGTTGTCAAAGCCTCTGGTTCCTTCTCCTATATAGACGGAGTTGGAGGTTGTTGCTAGGACTGTTACACCGTCAGCTTGATAGCGACCAGCATTAAAACCTATAGCTACATTGTTACTTCCAGTGGTGTTGGTAAAGAGAGATTGATAACCCAGTGCGGTGTTTTGACTTCCAGTGGTGTTGAAGTAGAGAGAATACATACCATGTGCGGAGTTAAAGCCACCAGTGGTGTTGGAGTAGAGAGATGCAAAACCTTGTGCGGAGTTGTTACTTCCAGTGGTGTTGTTAAAGAGAGAATATGCACCATGTGCGGAGTTGTTATTTCCAGTGCTGTTGGAGTTGAGAGCTTGCAAACCCTGTGCGGAGTTACTGTTTCCAGTGGTGTTGAGGTAAAGAGAATACGCACCCTGTGCGGAGTTGTTATTTCCAGTGCTGTTGAGGTAAAGAGAACGATATCCTTGTGCGGTGTTTAAACCTCCTTCCGTATTAGCCTTCAAAGCTTGATAACCAACAGCAGTATTGTATGAAGAAAGAGTAACTGCTCCTGTGGTAGAACCCATAGTGAGGTTACCTGCATCAAAACCAACAAAAGTATTGAAACCATTATTACTTACTGGCTTAAAGTCATGTATGAATGGTGTTGTGCCTTTGTAGATAATACCAACATTAGCTCCAGTGGTGTTTGGTAGATATAGGGCAGTGGTAGAAGCAGAACCGTTGATTTCTAGTTTGTAGTTTGGGTTAGCAGTACCGATGCCGACGTTGCCATTATTATTAACCTGAAATACAGCGCCTTGAGTTGCAACAGCATTTGTTGTTGAGGCTATTATAAAGTATGGATATGGAGCGGTTGTTGAGGCGACAATAGCAAGTCTTGCATAAGGTGTTGTTGTGCCTAAACCAAGTCCTCCAGTAGATGCACCTGATACTTGAGTAGTTATATTTCTTAATACCATATCGTAGTTAGCTGTGACATATCCGCTACCAACTGCCCACGCGATAGTTGATGAAGCATTATTAGCCGAAGTTGCACCCTGAACAATACTGCCATCTGTTGTATTCAACACCATACTGTTAGGGGGAAGTCCTGTTAAGGCTGCAAAGTTATTACCAGAGAATCCTAAATATCCGTAATAAGTACCAAATAGACCACCTGTACTTCTAGCATTAACCATAGTAATACCACCTGTACTATAAATACCTTGGTCAGTATTACCTAAAACCAAATTTGAAGTTAAGTCAGCAACTTTATTTGTTAACTGAACCTGTGTTGGTGAACTTAATAGTCCATTTAAGTAAGGAGCTGTATAACCATTTCCTATAACAATGTTACCTGCGAATGTTGAAGTTGCGGTTGTAGAGGTTGCTGTGAAGTTTCGTCCAACAATTTCACCTACAACTGAAAGTTTGGCGTATGGAGTTGAAGTACCAATTCCAACGTTTGCACCAATGTAATTTATCTGTCGTACAGGGTCAAACCACCACGTTGATGTTGTTGTTGCAGAGGTGTCTAGTGAGGTCACAAGTGATGTGTAAGGAAATTGTAAAAGACGTGATACCACTGTTGTTGTCGAGAATGTGCCACCGCCAGAACCTCCACCACCTGATACAGGTGCCCATGTTGATACTGTCCCATTAGTTTGTAAATAATAACCACTTATAGGTGTTGTGCCTACTTGCCTACTCCTAAATACAGTTTGTGCAAATATGACATTTGGGAATACAAGTAGTAATAAAAAAAGAATATATTTCATATTTATATTAAATAATCACTAATAATCTCTCCAGCACTCCAAGAACTAACTGTTGTTATATTGTTACTACTTATACTGTAATCAGTACTTAGTATTAATCTTTGACCAAGCCCATACACCTTAACACTACCCACTACTGGAGAATTAGCCAGTGAAAATGCTGTTCCAGAACCAGTTAGTACTTCATTGTCTATTGCAGTTGAACCGCCCCCAGCTATAGTAACAGTCATAACGCCACTAACAATATCTGCTGATACACCACCACCTTTAAAGTTTATTTCTCTAACACCACCATAACTAACACCGTTTACAAGCAAATCCAATGGCCTAGTATTACCACCACCAAATTGTTTTGTAACCTTTGTATTAAAATCTCCGTCAATGGCTTCGATAGAGAGCCATTGTTTTTTTACAGCTTGTATCTTTGCAATTAACTCTTCTCCAGTGTCTAGTTTCGGTATTTCGTTTTTAATAGAAAGAAGGTTACTTTTTACCTCCCCCTCTATTCTTCTTAACTCACCCCCAGTCTTTCCAAATTCATTTAGTTTAGAATATAGAATATCAAGTTTAGAATATATATCCGTTAATTCTGGTACTACAGGTATTTCTTTTCGTAAAGTATCTATAGAGTTAGAAACATTTTGAAGTAAATTACTATGTTGTTTTGATAATGTTTCATCAAATTTTGTATTTAAACTTTTAATAGATTTTGATAACTCATCTTTATTCTTAACAGAAAGTGTGTTTACTTCGTTATTTTTTTCATCAACATCTGATTTTAAACTTTTAATACTATCTAAAAACAAAGAAGTTAATTGTTCTACGTCGTACATAGAAGCATACTTTGTTTTCAAAATAATCTTTTCCATTTTCTTGGAAAAGTCATCTATAGAAGTTGATACGCTACCAATTCCTTCCTTTGTCATTTTATATTTTTGCCTCTCCATTTCTAGGTTTTTTTCCATATGTATATATTATATCATTTTAATAAACTTATTGCTTCATCTATAGTAATACTTCTACTCACTTTTAACTTTCGAGCGATATCGGTTACCTCTCCTCTTGTCATCCTGCCTGATGTAACAGCTTTGCCAGCAAGAACATCCCAATTGGTATAGGAATCATGAAGACTACGAGACACAACTACTAAATTTGATTCAGAATTATTACCACCAGTGATCAGTGGTACAATATGTTCTAAATTATATCTATCCCTTTTGGAAGCAGGTATACCCATTTCCTTTAGTTTTCTACCGATCACCTCCTCTGAACCGCCTTTGTCAAGATAATTAACTCCTCCCATACGTCCAAAGACAACAGCATTACCCTCCACCTTCTTTAGTTTTTCCGAAGTAAATGTTCCCCTAGCAGCGTTCATAGGATCTGTGGCATAGGCTTTAGCATAATCTTCCAAGAGTTGAAGTGGACCTCTTTTGGGTACCTCCTTCTCCATTTCAGTTTTCCTCTTTTCTTTAACTTCTATACTCCTCTCATATTCCATGAACTCTCTCTCCGCTTCCCCTTCTGTCATTGATTTATTCTTCATTGCCTCCAACAAGGCAGTAGCATACTTTCTTGGCTCCATATCCATGCGGCGTTTCTTTTCTCCAGTTTTATATTCTTTCATCTTACCTTCGAAAGAGGCCTCTGCTGTTTTCTCATCAACACCTGTTTTCATTAGTGCTAGAGTTTCTTGTGCAATGGTTTTGGGGTTTGTTGTAGACCTATCAATTTCTGTTTTATAAAATCTATTGATAACCGGTAATTCTTTTGTCTCCAATTCTTCCCCTTTAATAAGAGACGATGATGTGTTTATGACTCTACTGAAAGCTCTACCAACTCCACCAATATATTGTTCAAAAGCATAATTGAAGTTAGCAGGTGATATTTCAATTCCAATATTTGAGAGGACATTAGATACTTTTATAGAACTACGACCTGAAAAAGACTTAGTAAGACTACTAAAATAATTTTGCGAATCTGGTTTGTTATTATTGAAATTTGGCTCTATCATTCCTCCACTCCATGATTTATTAGAGTATATTTCCATTGGTGTTTTTAAGAATGTTGGAGTTAGAGTCTTTACAATACTGTCATTACCTGCAAGAGGGTTATAAGCCTCTATTGCAGCGGTAGCGATACCCTTAAAAGCACTTCCTATACTATCACCCTTGCCCGTTATAAGGTCATAACTATGTTCCATAGCAACCTTAATAGGTTTTAATCCCCACGAAACTGGAATAGTAATATAGTTAGCTTTTCCGAGAGAAGGTAGCATTATCGTAATATTAGAACTTCTATCCCACTTCGATATTTTGTCTCTCCAGTCGGGGTCAACTTTGTCGTTCCATGAATTAACACCATATACACCTAATCCTACAGAAGAAATAACTGTTGCTGCCACTTTAGGATCCTTCATAGCTCGGAGCATTTTAGTTGAACCCTGAATGGAAGCGTTTGAGAACATGTATAATCCATTTATAATAGAGCCTCCTGTGCCTTTCTTATTAAAGTTTATTGTAGATTCTTTAGCCAAAACAGCCGCCTCATTACGGCTTAATCCTCTTTCCAAAGCTTCCTTATAAACTGATAGACGAGTCGAGTCTTCAAATAATGTATTCCAATTATCAACAGTTTCTATTACCTTTTGAGCGGCTTGCCTAGGATTGCTTCTATTTAATTTTCTTAATTTATCTATATCAACTTCTATTTGTTTTCGTGTAGAAAGTCCTACACCACCAGTAGTTCCACCGTCAAGTTTCATTTGGTTGTATAACCTTGCCCCTTCTGAATCAATACCCCTCATAGAATCTAAGACAGCCTTTATGCTTTTAGGCTCTCTTGTAACAACACTAGAAGCCCCCTTAAAACCAACCCCTTTTTGTGAAGCCATATATACAACCATTTCCTGAATATCCCTTACCTTGTTCGATAGTGCAAACTCGTAATTGAATCTAGTGTGAAGCCCTGAATACAATCTTGTAAATTCCGAAACCCATTTCAAGACCGAAGGCATGTGTTCTACATTCACTCCTTTTAATGCTGCAGCAATATGGGGATCGTTTATCTTTAAATAAACAGGTTTTCCATTCTCTCGAAGTGACAAAATCTGTGGGTCGTTAATCTGTTCTTTTAATATTTTACCATCAAAATCTTTGCCAATAACCCTAGCATTTATTTCCTCAAATAATCCTAAATTTTTATTATTTCTAGCAAAATTTAATGTATTTAAGTCAACAAGATTCTTTTCAGCTCTAATTATAGCCTGTTCTGCCGAAGCTGTAATGTTTGTAATTATATCAGCAACTTCTCTTTCACTCCCCTTTGCTCTTATAATACCCGAACCTTTAACATTGAATCCCCTACCAGTAAGAGACCCTACTATATCCTGTCCTTCCATAACTCTTTGGAGCGGAACATGATTCTTATATGTTTTTGTTAGAGTATCAAAAGTAGCTTGATCTATCACCTGTGAATCTTTCAATACAGTCAATACAGACTTATTTACATCTGATAGTTTTAGAGCAAAATCTTTAATTTCTTTTGCTCGTGGAGATAGGTTTATCCCATCAAGAATTGTTTTAGCTTCTGCATTAGTTATACCAGAAGCACCGTCACCATATCGGAGGTTTCTTTCTGGCGCATGAGTTGCATGAAGATAGTCGTTTACTTCTTTAGTTATCTGCTTATCGGGTATATTTAATGATTTGGATAGGGATACAATATCTTTATCAACCTCTTTAATTGTATCTTTTACCACATTCAATCTTGACGCTACTCTACCGTGGAATAATGTTTCTGCTTGATATGGGTTAGCACCCTCTTTAACTACAACACCTTTTTGTCTTTGAATATTTTTTACTCGTATCCAATTATCTTGCACAGTTTCGCGTAATTTTACCCATGATTCACTTATCTTACCCTCTGCCTTTTTAAAGGCCTTAGGATTAGCTGTTAAGTTATCCACAGTATCTAAATTGCGTAGAGGAGTATTAGGTGCTACAGTATTAACTAATGAAGGACGTTTTATTAAATTAACATTATAATCTAATGATGGAATTAATTCTTTTGACTTTGTTTGGGACTGGAGCTGTGTTCCTTTTAGGGTGGATGGGGGGGGATTGGAGTTTTGAGAAAAAGGATCTAAGCGGATTGGTTTTGATGCTATTTTGTTTTCTAATATTCTTTCTGGTACTATCTGTCTAGCTTCTAATGAAACATCACTCTTTACAACAGGACTCTGTGCCACTATATCTGGTGATTTCAATTGCGATACTTCTTTCTTTTTTCCTACTCCTGTAATATCTTCAAAGATTTTACCGAAGTTAATGAAACCACCTTGCGTGTTTTGTCTAGGTTTGGCTATAGACCCAGGTATTGCTGTACCTACAACTTTCTTTCGACCTTCTACTATCTTTTCAAAGACATCAGCCATTGATATAGGTGTACGATCAGTATTTATTTTCCACTTTTCTGCAAGAAAAGAAAGTCCTTTTAAATCAGCCTTTGATAAATCTGGACCTGTTAAGTGCTTTTTCAATCGAACATTATCAATGTATTTCAACATCAAAGCTCTATCCTCTGGATGGATATTTTTTGCTATAGCGGTTTTTGCTGGTACTCTTTCAGGTTTGAGCCTTTGAGTTAATAACTCATTGATAAATTTTTCATCATTGATGATTGCCATTTTAGGTGCTAAATCTTTAACAACATCGGGTAATATGCCTAATTTTTTTAACTGCCCAGTAATAATATTAACATCCTTAGAAGCTGCAATTATTTTAGAAGCAGTAGCCACCGATTTTACACTACCCATAGGGAATACGGAGAGTACATCACCTATCCTCATGGCCTGTGCTTGTCCAGCTGTCTTTGGTACTGCAAACTCCTCTATCCTTCCTCCTGCATTAGCTAAAGTACCACCTACCTTTGTTCGTGAGATGTCTTCTAGAGTTTTACCAGCACCAGGAACACCTAACTTTCCCAATAAACTATCCTTAGTAAACAAAGGGTTGTTACCCAATGCACTTCCTGCAAGATTACCTACACCACTTATCATTTCAGAAGCTATTTTTGGTACAGTTAAAAGATTTTCTTTAAAAGTGGGTTGTTGTGACTTGTACTGTGTATCAAGTTTAGCTCGAAGGACAGGGTCATTTTGTGTTGCCATTTTCCCTTTAATCAAATCCATTGGGGACATTAGGTCAAAACCACGATCGGGTGTAATAAAGTTTTTAGTTACATCAAAAGCACCTGTCACAGCTTGCTTGCCGTCCTTTAGAATCGTGTTAGAAAAGTTAAGAATTGAATCAAATATACTCATATTGTTTAATTAAGCATTTCTTCTAAACGTGACTGAAAGCCACCTGTTCCAGCGTTTGTTTGTGTGTCTACTTTTCCCTGCCTTTTTTCTTGTAGATAAGGTTCATAGTTAGCCTGTAAATCAGCTAACGTGAAGAATGTGCCAACAGGTGTTCCTAAAACATGTTGTTTCCATTGATTTTTGAATTCATTATCTAGACTTTGGAAGTATGATATTGCGCTAGGGTCTTTAATACGAGCTTGTTGTGATATAGCCGATTGACTAGGGGATAGTTTTACATTTACACTGGCGGCCGCTTTCGCATTGGTTGCCCCTCCTCCTATTAGGTTTGCAAATTGTGAAGCCCAACTCTGTGCCAAATCTGTAGCACTTGCCTTATAAGCCTCTCTCGATTTCTCCGCTTCTTTATTCCACTTTAAATTTAAGTTATAAATTTCTCTCTGCATATCATTTTCTGCTTTCATCATCTCCTTTTGGACAGTTTTCATATCCTTTGACAAATCATCTCTTACTGTTATCTTTCTCTCTGCACCTGTAGATTCAACTTCATTTATTGCATTGCGTAATTTAATTTCAATGTCACGATTAGACTGTGTTACTTTTTGTATAGCATCTTGACTTTGTTTTTGATACTTCATATCAAGTTCAGTTATAGCAATAGGTGAAGCACTGGTTGTTTGTAGTGCGCCAAGTTTAGCAAGCATCCCGACCATGTAGTTTTTAGCACTGAGTCTATTTTGTTCAATCGTATCTTTAGTAACAGATAACTCTGCGTTATTCTTTTCTATCTGATAACTAGCTTGCGCTCGATAGTTACTAACCTCGTTCTGTATTTTTCTTTCAAGAGTGTTTAGATTTTCTTTAGCCACATTTATTCTTTGCTGTATCAACCCTTCTGTTTTACCGTCACCGAGGATAGTCTTTTGCATTGCTTCGTTCATCTTATATTGACGAGCTATTTCATTCTTTATAAGTGAAGTATCTGAAAGTATTTGATTTTGTTGCATATTCCCTACGTATTCAGAAGTAGTCTGATTATTAGGCGGTGTAGTACCCTTGGCTTCAAATTGGTCAACGAGTTGTTGCTCTGTACCTCCTGCTTCAATGAAGCGACCATAAGTGTCATTGAATTTTGCGTCATTAGTTACAGCGTTTACTAAAGCCTCTGGTGAATCAACAAGACTGGCTATACTTTTAGCTGTACCACCAAGAAGTGATGTCATTGCATCTTGTTTAGAGCTAGGACTTGTCCACGCTTCGTTTCGTAAATTATCTAAAGATAGTTTGAAATTGTTACCTATGCTACCTGCTTTTTGAGGAGCATCGGGACTGAAAGTAAAAGAATTTAAAGCAGATGATTGTGACATTTGCGCACCCTTAATCTCATCAACTCTTTGTTGCGCCTCGTCATAATTCATCCCTTGCAGGTTAATGCCAGAGTCACCTAACCCAGCACTAGCTAGATAGGCTCTACTTGAATTTTTATTAAGTTTAGGTTGAAGTGGTTCATTTGATCCCCCTCCTCCTAGAGAAGAAGAAGAACGTGAGGTAAAAGCATAAGGTCCACCTCCTTCCGTAGAAGAACGTGAGGTAAAAGCATAAGGTCCACCTCCTTCCGGAGAAGGGCGTGGGGTATAAGATTGAAATGCACCATAAGATCCACCTCCTCCTCCCGCAGGAAGGGATGGGCCGTAAGCTACATTAGGATCTTCTCCATTCCCCACATAAACCCCAGGCTTACCTCCTGCAGGATAGTATGTTTGTGTACCTTGGTGATATCTAGCAGGTTCTTGTTCTGGTGTATATCCATTATAGTATTTTGTGCCATTCTGAATAGAAGTTGGTATTAGTGGATTTTCCTTTTCTATAGGTCTAGGAACGATAGGGGGTTGTGGTAAAATACCAGCATATTTTGCTTCGGGATTATAACCTAAAGATGAAAAAGCATTGAAGGCACCAGCAGTATATTTTGTATTAGGGTTATAACCCGATGAACTTACCCCACTAAAAAGACTATTGGATATCTTTGAGAAGGTGTTACCGATTTTTTTGAAAAATGACATAAAATTAAGCTATTAAATTATTAGTTACTTTAACTTTATAAAGTTTACCTGTTAAACCTGTGTCCCCATTTGTGCTACTCAAACCGCCTGTCCCACCAGTTCCTCCTGTAAGAGTAATTGTCCCTTCTGTTAGTGTTTTATAAATAAGAAATACATTTCCACCTGAACCTCCTCCACCTCCTCCACCATATGTGCCACCATTTCCACCATTTCCTCCCGCTACACTAATTGTGCCTGTGTTAGTTATTGTAGGAGAAGATAAAAACAAAACACCCCCTGAACCACCTGAACCTCCTCCACTAAAGCTACCATCACCTGCCCCTGAACCTGAACCTGCCGAAGCAGAAAGCAATATTCCGTTAGTTGAAGCAACGAATCGGTATAACTCTGTAGCTGAAGTCTCAACACCTGCGGTGATATTCCCTGTAGCAACCATTGGTCTCATTACAACAGTTTCAGACGTAGCTACACCACCAGCACCGCCCGCTCTAGTACCACCATTTGCACTGCCACCCGCAGCTCCATATGAACCAAGACACGTTTTTGCAGTTCCTGCTACTCCGACTACTGGACCTAACGGTCCTGTTTTTCCATCAGTTCCTGCAGTAAATGTTCCACCCCCAGCTCCTGTTCCAAAAACATTCAAAACTCCATGGTTTCCTTTATTATGGATAGTTCCTGCACAGATTATGGCGGAAAGAGCAAATACAGCATATCCATTAGTTATTAAAGTTGCACCAACATTAACAGTTAAGGTACCATAATTCTTATCAGATGTAAGCGTAGTTGTTCCGCTAGAAATAGTAAGATCTCCGTCTGCAGCTGTGCCACCATATTTAATGGTACTAGCTTTCAACTTCGCAGGTGTAACAAATAGCTTCGCCCCTGTAGCTCCAGTAGCTGTTTCTGCTAAAACTTCAGCAGTTGTTGCCTCCTCTACAGAACCTAACTCTGTTTCAGATGCACCTTTTACTATTCCTTTAATTGACACTGTTCCGTCCTGTGCGCCAGCTGCCACAATCTGGTCAATAGCATCACTAATTTGGTCAAAATGTTCAGCAGTGATGTTCATTCGTGCTAACTCACCTATTTCATGTGTTTGCTCTGTAGTACCCCCCACGCCTCTTGTAGTAACATTTACATAGTCTCCTGTAGCATCTGTACCAGTAGATGAGTAGAATATTATTTCTCTTAACGAGTCATTGTTTGGAGAAATAACAAGCCAGCCAGTAGAAGGCGTAGGCTTGACTGAAATGTAGCGAATACCAGTACCAGTTTCCCACGTCTGCGAAACCGTTTGCTTATAGAAATTTTGAATGATGTAGAGTGACATATTAGTTTAGAATTAACCAGTCTGCACTAGACGAAGTGCCTTTTGATATATAAACCTTACTCCCTGTCGTATTCACAAAAATGTCACCAATTTTTGTTGGTGTCGAAGTGGGTGCCAAAATACCTGTTGAAATTAAGGGCTTACTATCTAGGGTCGTACTTAACTCACTCCAGTGTTCAGCTGTGATATTCATATTCACCAACTCTCCGACCTCATGTGTCTGTGCTGTAGTACCTCCAACACCTCTATCAACGTCCAGAGATACAGTAACGAAAGTACCATTTACGTCTGATCCTACTGCGGAATATTTTATGATCTCTCTTAATGATTCATTGTTTGGTGAAATAACAAGCCAGCCTGATGTTGGCACAGGTAATGCTGATACATAAATATTAGCCGCAATTATACTTGTAAGTTTACGGCGTATTGTTTCTTTATAGAAATTTTCAATTGTAGTTATAGACATAAATGGCTTTTAATTAGTTTAATCTCACCAATAATATCATTCAAAAGCTCAGCAGTTACAGTCATGACAACTGTCGTCCCTTTTGGGAAGGTTATATCATCCCGACTTTTAAAAGTTATACGCAAACCCTCTTCAAAACCTATTATAGTAGAACTTCCAACTTTAAAATATCCACCAAGAACTGTAGGAATATTATCCAACACCAAAAACTTTGAATCCTTATTTAACGGTTCTTTGAGAGTTGTACTAAAAAAGTTTTGTACTTTATATAATTTCATATATTTATATATTTATATACTTATAATGTTATTTGGTTTGAATAATTTACGAGGCTCATGACTTCCTTGTAGGACATATCTACAAACAGTAAAAGTTTCGTTTAAACGATTGTTAGATAATCCTATTGTAATAGTTTGTGCTTTTATTAGCATTGATATCCTATTCTTCAAGAAAGGCGCACTGTCCACATCTTCTCCAAAGGCATCTCCAACAAGTGATTGTCCGAATGGAATTTCACCTACAGTATTTTCCTCATTCTCGGCAGGTAAACCAATAAAGAAGTTTTTAGTTTTAACTTTTCTAATATCATTTGCATCACTTTTTACTATCACAGTAACTCTTGCGGATAAATCTTTAAATTGTAAATCCAAATATCTGTACAAATTAAACTTATTAAAATCATCATCCTCTGTTTTTAGAAATACTACCTCACTAGAAATAGCTACTGCGTTATCGTTTAACAATGTTTCGTCCCATTTTAATATTCCAAATGGTGTAATTGACTTTGCGGAATAAACTGTCCCGTCTATCTCCATGAAACCGTAAGCTGATGACTTAATTCTATTAGTGTATTTTGTCCACCTTGATGAATAGAGTAAATGACATACAAAAATTGTGTTGTTCTCTCCTCCAGCTACCAAAGGTAAAGCCAAATAAAACCTGCGATTGTTATAAAAGACAGTAACTTTTGGATAGTCTGTGACATTGATAGTGTATAGAGTGTCCTTTATTTGGTCTGAAATGACTGCTTGATTGATACCGAGTATGCCTGTTTGTTGGTCTTTATAACCGATTGAGCGTACTTCACGACCTGTAAAAAACCATATATCATTTTCTACCCATGATACTGCCTTCCTGCCACACGCCCCATAGTTTCCTGACTGTAGTTCTAACTTAGGGACGAATAGAGCCACCACGTTATCGTAGATAAAGGTCACTTTCCAGATAGATTTCTTCTTAAAGACAAGTAATTGTCCGTAATAGTTCTCAAGCCCTGTTAAAGAATCAGTACCTAGAGGCTTTAGAACACCTCCTGCGGAAGCTGATACTGTAAAATCAGTCGGATCTGACGTCTTTGAATAGTAAAGGGATAGCGGTTCGGCTGTTACACCTCCGATAAAGAGCCTATCCTCAAAGATTTCAAGGATATTTCCTTTAGGATTACTTGCATAGGCTGTAAAAGTTGTCCCATCCCATTTGTATAGAGCTTCAACAGCGTTGCCAAACCACAAATCATCATTATAAACAACGTAACCAAACTCTGCACCCGCTGTGAAGGTAGGTGAAGATGTAGTATCAGCCCACAATAGGGTTGTAGTATTGAAAGTCTGCATTTTTGTACCCATAACCCTGATTATGTAAGATGTACCGCTCTTTTTCTTGTATGTAAAAGGTGAATGAGTCAATGTTACCTCGGTAGCACCGTATAAAGAACACCCTGTATCTTTAGATAGATAGCCAGTCTCAATGAAGTTCATGTTTATTGGACATGAACGTCCTGCTGAATCATCCTCGTCAATATTTTTGACAAGGTCTTTGATATTTATGATGAAATTTGATAACTTTACAGGCATTATATTGTATAACTACTACCACCTATTAAATTTTGGCCAATAAACATCTCACCCGAATTCTGATTGGTTTCTTCAAAATTACTTAATACACCCATTTTTTCCCTCAAATCATTATCATACTTTGTCTTATAGAATGCAGCCAACTCTGGGTCTTGTAAGTCAAATAGACATCGAAAAGTTGCACCATCGATGATACATTCATGAAAGTACTCGTTGATTGTAGGATTAACTGATGAAGTAAGTGTTGGAAACTTTGGATAGAATTTTATATTTAGACTTGTTGTAGAAGTTGGTAACACCTTAATCGCACCACCCTCAATAGTCACACCTTGTGTTTGAGTCCCATTTGAAAAATCTGCGATTGAAAGTTCTGGAAAAGAATTAGTTGCTGTATTTACAGGACTGCCATAAAGAGTACCAAAAGTTGCGGGTAGTGTACCTACACCACTTATAAAAGAAACAGTAGCAGAAGTTATTTGGTCATTAGGGAATATCTTTTTTTGAATATCTTGATATGTAAGGTTAACATAAATCAACAAAGTTACATCATCAACAATATCTGTTGTAGCTTCTAATATTCTCTTTCTTACAATTCCTGTTATGTTATTGGTTGTTAGCATTTTAATTTGATTAAGGTTTCTTATAACCTCATATAACCCACCTGTGAAGATGGGTTATGGAGATTATGAAACTGTTATTTTTAACATTCCACCTCTTCGGCGATTCTGTTCAAAGGCTTTGAATCCGTAGACCAAAAGTCCTTTTACAGTCGTAATAAATGACTGTGGATCACTTTCAGAAGGAACAACTGACACTTTCATAATTTGCATAGCCATAGACATATAGTCCGATGTCCCTGCAACTATATAAAAACCTGTTGTATTGTTTCCTGCAATAAGTTCCGAGGTATAAACCTTGAAACCTGCAATCGAGCCAATACGTCCGTACTCTACAACACCTGAATAAGCACCCTGAACGGCTGGAATAAACTCTGGCGCTTGGCGGATAATGCCTTCTACTGCGGCATTAACGACAATCCATCGTCCATCACGAGGCGCTAGGTTACCTGACATAGCTGTTGAAAGGTCAACAAGATTTTTGTAAATCGTTGACTTTGTAGCAGCGATTACGGTAGCGGCATAAATAATAAAGGAATCTTGTCCAGCGGCAACGAGGGAGAATAAACCTCCTGTATAAGTTGTACTACCTTGGTCAACTACTGTAATTGATGTGTTTGATGTACGTGCTGTAACTAGATAACCCTTTGTCTGTCCTACTACTTTCAAAATACCTCCGATCATAGCACTGGTAAAAGTTGTTCCTGTACCTGTAACAACACCTGTTGTTGCAGCAATAGAAACTGTACCAGTTGCATAGTTTGTACCAACTGCATTTGAGAAGTATACATTCTTAGCGGCATAATCGAGCAAAGCAGTGTCTATAACTTCTGCCATATCCCTCTTGGAAGAAGCGGCATACTCATTGATAGCACTAGTGTCGTTTTGAAACTTATCAATATCATCCACTCCGAAACTAAAATACTTCTGCTGATCAACTATGAGATCCTCGGTAGTAGGTGTTAATTCCTGTCTGACGAGTTTCATACCCTTTGTATAATCTGCAAGAGTTATTTTTCCTGCTGTACGAACACGAACACGGTCTCCTGCGTCTTTAATCAACCCCTCATATTTGGTGTTGGTTATAGATTTGTAGAGCGAATCATTGTAAAGCAATTCAATCAACTTCAAATTAAATTTGATAGGTGTGAATGCAGCCAATGATTGGCCTACTATAAATTCTGTTATTCCCATAATTAGTAATATTAACTTATAAATATTACAGATTATTTAAAAGGTTATTTAAACCTTGAGCTTACCAGAAGCCATATCAGCGTTGAATTCTTTAGCATGTTGAGCAAATTCGGCTGGATTTGTATTAGCCATTCTAGCCCAATCATCTAATGAACGTGAAGATTGTGGTGTTTTATCTCCGCCAACACTTCTTTCACTGTCAACACGACTAGATTTCTTTTTCTCCTCCTCGGCCCCTAAGTATTTGGCTTTATCAAATAAATGAATCTTAGCGACATCTTCCAGTATCAAGTCGATATTGTCTGGAACATTGTCTGCTTTAAAATACTTTATTTTGAATTCATCTTTCGATGTTTTTAAATCAGGATACTTTTCAGATACTTTACTAAAAGCTGTTTCCCACTTACTTATATTATGTTGTTCTTTTGCATACTTGATAGCGGGGTCATTATAGACACCTGCTAGCGCACGCTTAGTCACAACATCTGTATATGAGATAAGGTTTTGTTGAGCTTCTGGTGATAGTTCTTCGAAGCCGGGGTATAAATTCTCTGTAACGGGTACTGTGGCTGTTGCCGCGAGTTCTTCATTGAGCCTCTTGTTCTCTTCATAGAGTCTTAGAGCTTCTTTTGATGACTCGGCAAACTTCTTTTGGTAGTCAACCTCTTGTTCGCCTTCAATGGTTGGTTTTTGTTCAGTTTGCTCTGATACCGTTCTTTCTTCTTGAGTTTCGAGGTTAGCTCCGTTTTGAGCGTCTTTTAACTCTTGGTCGAATGAGTTTGGATTCATTTTTGTTTTGTGCCGTCCCTTATGTATTGGGGGGTTTGGCAATTATTTCTTACTAATAGTACTATAGTACTTTTGATTTTTCAATGAACCGATTAAAGTCCAGTTTTTCCTCGTGTCTAGGAGGTGAGCTATAGTGATTCTATTTGCCCCTCAAGCATTTTCTTTTCTACTTGTGGCATATCCAAGAATGTTAATACCTTTTTAATAAACTTTACCTCTACCTTTCTAAATGTTTCTGCCTCTCTACTCAAGTCAATTTCCGTTAATCTGGTAACCGCTTGGTCTAACTCCATTTCAAGAAATTGTTTATAATCTTGTTCAGTGATATTTCTTCCTGACAAAGCTACTTCCCAGCTTCTATAAGTCTCTTTCTCCTCAACATTCAAATCCTCGAATTTAAGGACACCAATCTTTTTTAAATATCTGCTTAAGGTATCTTTCATGGTATTTGATTATCTATCGGCTGTGGCTGTTGCTGTGGCTGTGCTTGATACTCCATTACCGCATCAATATCATCTTGACTCCAGTCTAATAACTCAAGTTCTTTCTTTTGTGCTAACTGTATAGCTACAGGGTTCGTCTGGAACGATTGTTTAATATATGCTAACTTCTTCAAATCAAAATCATTATTTTTGTCTTGTTCTTCCTTGAGAACAACTGAACAAACATAACCTTCTGGATTCTGCCATGTAGACGGTAAAATTTCTTTTGATTGATATGCCCCGTCCCCACCTTTCTTATATAAAGTTAAAGCACCAGATGAGTTGGAGTTTAATAATTCATAGAATAATGTACCCGATTCTTTCCACGCTCTCCTGTAGTTCTTTGACACGACTTCATTCCTACCTTGAGACTGTTGGAATTGTAGTTGTATCTCTCCTAATGTTGCACCACCAGGCTGACTAACCCCTCTTTCAGTAGGAGTTTGTGCTACTGATGACTGTATTAGGTCTTTTAAGAAGGTTATTTGTTGTGAAGTATCGTTTAACGGTTCAATCTGCATTTGCTGTACAATCTCTCTAGGATTACCTGGTACTCCATACATACCAAAGGGTTTAGGTGTAAAAGCTTTGGGGGTAAACTGTCCATTAAGTGTATTAAAGAAGTACATACCAAAGTTACGATAGGTTCGATTCTCTAAATCCTGCGAAAAGTACATGTTTACCACTTTGTTAAATGTTCTAGTTGCATCAGCTATACCGTCACTCCACAAATCGTTTAAATCTGGATCAGAAGCCCACGAAACGATTGGAAGTCTTGTAATACCGATTGCCTCTTTAAGGGTCTTGTTTACTAAAATAGTTTTATCAGCGGCAAAAATCAATAAATGGCGTACAAATTGTTTCTTTTCCTCGTCCCATATCATTTTGTAAGACTCATTAAGCTCTACAATGACATCAGAAGCACGAAACTCATCAAAGTTGGACACTCCAAGAGTTATGAGTCTTTGATTCCGAGCCTCCATATCTTCCCTTGAAGTGGCAGAAGCAATTAATCCCTGACTACTATCAAGGTATTCTTTGAGTTCCTTCTTACCTTTGGTACTGTATTTATCATTAGCCAAAATGTTTCGTAAAGGTTTGTAGATATTTTTATGAATAACATAGTCTGCTGTTTCAATATCTAAAGAATTAGCTCTAGGGTCAATTTCAATATCAAAAGGGTCAATAAGGTCGCAGAATATCTCACTCTTAGCATAACCCCATTTCTTAAAACCTCTACCTTGGAGCCCAACTACCTTCTTTTCCATGTTATCAAGAATGTCTAGCTTTAGTTTTTCATAGTAATAACCCCATAACTCATTCAAGACAATCTCTCCGTCTTTTGCTTCATTACCTTTGCCACGAGTCTCAAACTTTAATATAGGTGCTTCATCAATCTTACTTATCCAAGTCTGAATTGATTCACGAACAATAGGAATATTAACTGTCTGACGTTGTGTAAGACGATTTGTTATTATTTTATCTCGGTAAAGAAAATAGTTTTCATTCCATTGTTCAAGTCTTCGTAATTTAAAATTATAGGATGCTTCCTTTTCTTTGATATGTTGTGCTACAAGAATATCGGTTTCAGTGTTAGTAGTAGTTGTAAATTCATTTTGCATTAAAAACATTATAACACACGTCGTACTTATTCTGCAATCCAATCTTCTTCAAAAGATTTTAGTGACCTAATAGCTGTTAATTCTGTTTGATATTTCATAAAAATATACGACAAAAGAGAATACCATGTTATTCTCTTTCGAAATTATCTATTTAACTTCCTTAACTTTCTTAACTTCCTTAGCTTCCTTAGCCACTTCCTCTTCACCTTTAACTAAATTCCATGCTGTCTTTCCTTCTACGATCTCATCAAAACGTGCATTAGCTTCATTCAATGAATGAAAACTATTGACTTGTTCTACAGTTAGAGCTATACCCTCTGTAGCAGGAACAACTTCTGGAGTGATTCGTTTGACTGTTGTTGTAAAGTGTTGACCGTCCTTTTGAACTGAAAGAACACACTCACCTTCTTCACCGTTGCGAGTAACAATTGCTTTTCGAAGTACATCATTTGTTAACATATATATATATTTATATTAGTTTAATAACACCATGGACTTAAATTATATCAAAAACCGAGGAGTTCGTCCATTGGCTCTACACCTTGTGTTTGAACAGTTGCAACTAATTTAGGAGTTGGACCGATAGAGGACATTGCATAACGTATGCCGTCTAGAGAATGGCTAAACATGTGTTCCGGTTTATTTAATATTTTACCATTTCTATCAGTCATCCATAAATAATTTCGATATTCATTGATAATATTTACCGAACGCTTTGTTACTGATATCTTTTGGTCTTGAATAAATTGTATACCAAATTCTACTGAATCATTACCTTTGCTAGCACCGATAATATTAAGTCCATAACTCCTTATTTCATCAATTGACTTGGGTTCAGCACTGTCTGCAATAATTAAGGCAGGCGCTTCTAGCGCAAGTAAAGTATCAGCAATTTGTTTATTTGACAAACCTTTTTGGTAAACAACCTCATCAAAAATATACCCACCGTCATACTTGAGTACCGCAGAAATGGCTGTAGGATCATTTGTATAACCAAAATCTAACCCGTACCTTTCTAATCGTGCATTAACAGGTATCTCGTCAATAATTTGCCAATTGGTATATATCTTTCCTTCCACCTCGCCAAGCAAACCTTCACCATAAACTTTCCACCAACCTTTTCTATTCTTACGTTGCTCAATCGATTCTCTAATTTCAGGCGGACATCCTTCATTATCTAAATAAGTGAGAACAATAAAATCAACATCACTTCTCTTTGCGATCAATTCGGTCTGAACCCAAAACTCATTAGTAGGGTTATAGTCTAAAATGAAAAACTCTTTTGTACGAACTTCTAATTGTTCAAAGGCATCAAAGGTATTGTTATTAGCCTCGTTCATAAAACATCTGTCACGCCTTGCACCTCTTAATTTATCCCCATTATCAGTTGAGAAAAACTCTATCCTCGACCCTGTTTCAAAAGTGTAGGTAGAGTCTTGGACATTCCAATTACTGTCTTTCCAGTAGTGATGAGATTGAAGTATCCTCTTAAAATCGCGTAGGGCACCTCTCTTTAAGTGGGGGATAGACTCTGCTACCACCGAAGTGATAGTAGGAACCGTATCTGTTTGAGCATAGGCAATTAAATACAGAAGTATTGATATAGTCTTGCTAGCCGAAGTACCACCTTGGATTATTCGGATTCTTTTAGAAAGCTTACTTATTTTGTCATAAGCAGTTGTTAACTCAAACATTTATATTCTTTTAACTACTGCGATTGGATCTGGCATAATATTTGTACCGTCGGGATTGGAGAATGACTGAACAGCTTTACCAAAATGATGTTCAAGTATAAATTTTAACATAATAGGATCTCCATTCTCTGCCATTAGGATAGCTTTATCAACAAGTCTTTTGACAGTACCCGATGCCAAGTAATCAGAAAGTTGAGGTTTTGATTTTGAACCTTTTGGTCGACCGCCTTTAATTTTATGGCCCATTACGAATGTCATAAATTATATTTTTATATTTGATAGCTCTAGAGCCTGTGCAATTAAATCAACAACACATCTTTTGAAATCTTTATTATCGGATAATAGCATTTGAAACGATACCGGAACCTTCACATCCCTTAGGTGAATATCACCAGACAGAACAGCGACACTTTCCCCACCTTTAGTCTTTAAGTCTTGGACAACAAACACTAATTTTGAAACTTCTTCATTCATATTTTTTTATTATAACATAATAAGTCATGGTATACAATGACCGCTTTTATTAAAGCTACTATTAAAGCTACCAAGAGTAATAGTAAAATAATCATAATTGATGAAGACTAAGTGGTGGTAATGAATAGTTTGATAGGGCCCCTTTTCTCATTCTATAAGAAAGTCCCGAAGATTTATAATCTTCTCTCATGAAGGCCCAATACTTATCAATATTATCATACTGTAAATTCTTTATTTGCATTGACTTAACCGATGATCTAAAAGCTCGTCTAACTTTTGGAAAGAGTAGAGCAAATAAAACTACATTTATAAAGTATTGTACCTTCTTCATATCAAATTCCTCTCTGTACATTAAGATTTTTGATAAATATTTTACTTCTCTGAATGGTCTAGCAAGGAGTTTTTCAGTTGATGTCTCACTCATAATATCTATTAAACGCAATCTATATGCGTTATCATATTCTATCAAATGCGAGAAATATAAGGAGAATTGGCTTGCTACAATCTCTTTTAAACCCATTCCAATTAAGAAGCTATACAAAGTAGCGTCTAATTCTTTCATACAAACCATTCGATACTCAGGTTTTAAAATATGTGTTTCTAGTGTTTTTTCTGCAAATCGATTGAAAGCAGAAAAAAAACTATTTAATGTTGGTCTCAATTTAAAGATTTCAATGAAGATTGCTTTTAATATATCTATTGAAAATAAAGTTTCAGGAGTTGCTATACCTTTTTGTGGAAATTCAGCACCCTCATAATAAACAAAAATACCATCGTCACATCTAATAGATTTTACTTTTAAAGCATAAACAGAACCCGATTTTTCTATCGTAGAATTTATCTTCTTACCAGTTCTGTTTTGGTAAATATAATCTATTTTTTCCACCTCTTTTTTAACATCATTATCGAATGTGATCTACGCTCTGCAATACTTTTATTCTTCCAACGAGCTTCGAAAGCTTTTCTTGTTATAGCTTTCCTCTGTTTAGCCGTCTTTAATGACCACTGAAATTTTCTTGCTTGACTTTGAGCTTCTGACATACAAAGATTATAACACTACTGTATAATAAAAAGCAAATTGACCCTACTAATTTAATTAAATCAATAGGGTCAATTATATTTACTCTTCAATCTGCTCTTCAATAACACACAAACAAGGCTTATCATCTTCTGGTCCAACATTTACATGACCAGTACCATCACACATATCGCAATTAGGCATAGAATTATTATTATTGCTTTCTTGTAAAATCGACCTTTCAAAAAATCATCTTGCATATCATCTAGTGTTTTCATTTTATTGATTGCCCCCAGTTAAATCTGTTCAACAACTACTTTATGACTTACCATTTAGCGAGTTATTCACAAGCTAAGGGCTATCTAATTTCTTCATTGAACAGATGTAACTAGGGGCAGATTAATACTTACCTATTCCAACAACCTTTACTTGAATACCAAGGCTCGCTACCTCTATTAGCATACAACCACTTAGCAAAAGCAATGTTATCCTTTTCCTTTGTAATATCAAACCCAAGCTTTGTTGCCTGTGCAAAGTTAACAGTGTTAATTTGTGCAATACCAATATCAACTGTTCCATTGGTATTTACACCAATTATAACCTGTCCATTCTTACCCAAGTGCTTACCACCACTTTCACATTTGAATATTCTAGCCATTACAGGTGCATCACTTTCAATCATAACTTCCTTTATTACTTCAGCTTCAACAATCTCTGGGACAATATTTTTCTTTGCATAATGATACCCTGCAACACCAGACCAACCAATAATGTCCATAGCTATGATAACAAATACTACACGAACAGCTAAACGCTTTGCTTTATACCTAAACACTTGCATCTTAGTCTTTCCACAATACATGTTATCAATGTGCTGGTTTCCATAAAATATTTTTGTAACTTTCATATATTTAATTAATTACTAATAATTTCTTAACATAGTTATTATACTACTGTGTAAAATAATTGCAAGTGCACCTGTGGATAACTTTTTATGTTAATAACATAGTTAATAACATAGTTAATAACATAGCCTAGGAGGCTCAAAAATGCGTTTTAATGCGTTTTAATGCGTTTAATACCATAAAGGCATCAACTATACTCCTAGAAATGGTTTGGTTGTTGTAGAAGGAGAATTTTATAAAAACATCTTTTAATGTTGTGATGAGGTAAATACCCTGCATGATGTCCAGCTTAGAAAAAGATGCTGGTCTTAGCTATAAACATGTTTCTATATTATTAGCCATATAATCACAATACCCATGTTGTGATGGGGTAAAGACCAGTATCTACCCAGCTCTCACCCAGCTCAGAAAAAGAGATAATATGGCTTAACTGGTTAGTATACCACAGTTTACCCAGCATAACCAGCATAAAAGGGGGGGCAACCCCTATATATATATATATATATATATAAATATATATATACAATCTCTCTATATTATGCTAGGTGAGCTGGTAATTGTGATTTGTACGTTCAAGTTAAACCATATTATCTCACCCAGCATCTTTTTCTCATGCTGGGTGAGCTGGACATGCCGGGTATTAGCTATAAACAAAAAGAATGTCAAGAGATAGCAACGCTATCAAAAGACATTCTTTTTGTTAGTCACATAGTAATAATGCTGTTGTTATCTTAACATACAACTACTAAAAAGTGTACCTGTTGACTTTAAACTTTTGTTATTAACAATGTTTGCTCTCATTATTGAGGTGTAAAGAGGTTATTCATAAAAATGCTAGTCACGATTATATGGCTAATAATATAGAAACACGTTTTTACTGCCACCCTGTCATGTCAAAATGCTGTCAGGGTGGCTTTAAATGGCTTAACAGGGCCACGTTTATGCTGACAGGTGTCTCAAGCAAAAAAAAGGGTGGCTTAACAGGGCCACGTTTATGCTGACAGAGAATGACCAAAAAGGGGGGTAAACAAATTCGTATAGAAGATGATGATGATGATAATGTGATGATGATAATCCCTTATACCTCTTTCTAAATCAAAAATCTCTGGTTCCCTGGTAATAAGCCCGTGTTAAGCCACGTTTATGCTGACAGGTTGTAAAACGTACCTGACAGCATGGTCTGCTTTTTAACTTTAACGACTGAACAGAGCCACGTTTATGCTGACAGGTGTCTGTCAGCATATAATATAATCAAAACAAAAAGCCCGTAATGTGGAGAACCTCCATATCATCGGGCTTTTCGTTGACAGCTTAGTAATTAAACTATGCCTATCCACAGTCTATCATGTTGACTTTAAACTTTCAATCATTTATACTAATTTCATTATGACAGTATTAATTAAAAAAATATGCAAAAAGATTTTATAAAAAGTTACGTAGAAAAGGGTTATTCATTTTTCAATACAGGTTTAGCAGAAAAAAAGATACTTACGAGTTGGACTAAATTTCAATCACGCAAACCAACTCTTAAAGAGGTTGCATCGTGGTTAAAGTGGCCGACTCAAAATTATGCAATTGTTTGTGGTGAGATATCTAATCTCATCGTTTTTGATGTTGATACTAAAAATGGTGGTGACCCCACTCCATTCTTAAATAAAGGGATGTTTCAAATTCGCACACCTTCTGGTGGCTATCATTTCTACACTTTATACAATCCCCTTCTTAAAACCACAAAACATAAAAGACAGGATCATAAAGGAATACTCAAGGCTGTTGATGTTCAATCCAATGGCTCGTTGGTATTCGCTCCACCTACGTTTTTCAAAAATGGTACATATACAATTGAGGAAAATTTTCCTGTAGGAGAGATACCGGATGATATTCTTATTAAAGTATTAGATGCCCTCGAGCCAGAAAAAGAATCAGTTACTCCACCTCCAAAGAATAAAACATTTATAGGGGGCAGACCGGGAGACATATTTAATACCCTTGCAACGTGGGATGACGTACTCCTTCCTCTAGGTTGGACTAAGGTTGGTAGTGGGAACCCAATTCAATACTGGAGGCGGCCAGATAAAAAAGATGGTATTTCAGCTTCCACTAACTGGAAAGGATACGATCTCTTCTTCCCCTACACAACTTCTGTTCAAGGCCTTGTACAAATGAAAGGGTATTCAAAGTTTACCCTCTATACCACACTTGTTCATGGTGGTGATTTCTTTAAGGCTTCCAAAGCACTCGTAATGGAAAATTATAAAATAGTTAATAAACTAATATGAAAAAAATAAAAACAAAGTTTTATTTAGCCGCTACAAAATTGGTAAATGCAGGAGGTACAGAGGAAGATGTATATGAATTAACTAAAGAATTTGAAATTACTACAGATGAGGTTAAATCTTGGTTAAGTAATACGGCTAAATCTCGTGCGTTTTCTGCTACTCTTTTTGCCAGTAAAGCTGAAAAAGCAACTTTATATAACATACTGGATGAAAAGTTTATAATAGAGTACCCTCAAATAGTATTATTCCGCCGTGAAGAAAATTCAAGTTTCTATGAATATAAAAATGGAGTGTATGTTTTTGTTTTTGATCAAGATATCTATAACCTTGTAGACGAACTCATGAAAAAATTCTCCTTACTTGAAGATAGGTCATCAAGTAGACATGTTAAAGATACCGTCACTCGTATTAGTTCATTACTATCTCGTACTCCCGAAAGAAATTTTACCGAGGAAGCACTTCTTAACCAGAAATTCTTTCTTAATCTAAAGAATGGCCTTCTAGATATGGAGACGTTTGAAATTAAACCTCACATAGCAACCTACTTCTCTACAGTACAAGTCCCCTATGAATATAACCCCGAAGCAAAGTGTCAAAAGTTTGATGATTTTATAAAGAAAATAACAAAAGAAGATAAATCAAACGCATTTATGATTCAACAAATGTTTGGTTATTCAATTGGAGAAGGCAATCCTATGCACAAAGTCTTTTTTCTATATGGCGATACAGCTCGTAATGGAAAATCAACAACAGCAAAAATATTATGCGGTCTTATTGGTTGGGGCAATGTATCTACCCTATCCCTTCACCAAATAGAAGGTGAAAATTCCTCTATCCTAACAGCTCTTGTTGGCAAGCAGCTAAATTTCTCTGATGAAATCTCATCTAAATTTATAGAATCGTCAAGACTTACCGCAATGTCATCGGAGGGCGTTATAGATATAAATCCAAAGTATAAAAACTCTTTTCGCTATTCCGTCAAAGCAAAGTTTATCATTGCTTGTAATGACTTACCTCGCTTCAATGATTTTCAAGGAATGAAACATCGTATGATTTCAATTCCTTTTCGCTATCAGCTTAAAGAAAAAGAAAGGATTCTCCGTTACGAGGATATTTTACTTAAAGAGGAAGGCTCAGGCATCCTTAATTGGGCTATAGAAGGCGCAAAAACACTCAAGGACGGGTTTATTATAAGCGAGGCTAGCAAAGAAGACCTAAAAGACAATATTCATCAAAGTAATTCAACGTATGCTTTCATTGATAGCGAGTATGACCTCGATTCTACATTTACAGAAGCAATAGAATCAAAAGAATTATACGGAAAAGCAGGAATAAGCCCTACGGGATATATAAAGTTCTGCTATGAACAAGGAATTAAAACCTGCTCATTGCTCAAATTTCAATTTGAACTCAAGCGCCACTCAGGAGAATATAAAATATTACAACCTAAAAGAATAGGACATAGGGCGGTTAGAGGGTATACAGGATTGAAATTAAAATCAGATGTAGATAATGAAAAAAATATGACTTTTTAACCATGTGTGGATAACTATTACATAGCTATTACATAATCTATGCTATAGTATTTCTATGAATAAAGGAGGCAAACCAAAAGGAAAAGAAAAGGGGCTTATTAAGGAACGAAATCGTTTAATAAAACTGTGCTTAAAAAAAGGTTACTCTCAATCGGAGGCTTCTTATATTTTCCGTTTACCTAGAAACACAATATCTGTAGTAAATAAATTATGACTTTTTAACTATTTTGCTTTAATTGCAAAGTAGTAAAAAGGTCGAAATAATATTAAATAATAAATAAATAAAATGACTATACAAATAAGTTATGCAAAAAATCGGTCACCATATTACAGTGTTTTATCAGACGGTAAGTTTCATACAGAGGCTGGAGAGGGTGCAGAAGGTTCAGTAAAGCGTGAATATAAAACCTCAGACGGTAAGAAAGGTGTGAAGAATGAATTCATTGTGGAGAGTATTCAGGGAAAGATGATTAGCCTAAATGTGTATGAAAGTGATTATGGAAAAATGATTCAAGTAACTCTAGGTGATGAAAAAGAAAAGATAATTATTTCCCTAAACTCCGAATCATCTTTCGGTGAAGACTTTATGAAGAAGCTCCCACTAATCGATGTGACTAAGGAAGTTAAGCTCGTTCCATATTCGTTTGAAGATGAATCAGGAAAGAAGCGTAAAGGAGTTACCATTTATCAAGATGATAAAAAGATACCTAGTAATTATGGGAGTAAGGTAGGAGAGAAGTATGTAGTTACTAATGGTTACCCTGCTTTTCCAGAGGGGAGTGATAAGTTCGACATAGATGATTGGAAAATGACTGCTCGTAAGTTTTTGCTTGTTGAAATATCCAAACATTCACTATACGGTGCAATTGATTTCTAGTATTGCTTACATATTATGCAGTCAAAGTTTGACTGCATGGTTATGGAAACAAATTCAAATAAATTCCCCCGTGGCTACTTGTCTTATTCCTCACTACTTTTGTGGGAAAAAAGTCCTGCACAATTTCGTGATAGGTATTATTTGAATAAGCCAACGGTAAATACCCCCTACACTCTATTCGGAAAGGAGTCACATGAGCTCATTAGTACAATGTCGCATATACCTCACTACAGCGTAATGGAATCTGAAATATGTATCACACTACAAGGAGTCCCTCTAAAAGGTTATATTGACAGTTTTGATCCTCCCACAGGTGCATTTATTGAGTATAAGACCGGTATTAACAAGCCTGACGGTACTGATAGGTGGACACAGTCTACTGTAAACAAGTGGAAACAGTTACCTTTCTACGCTATGTGTATTAAAGAAAAAATGGATATGTTTGTTCCAAAAACAACTCTAGTATTTCTTGAATCCGCATGGGATGTTAAGAAAAAGAAGGTGGGTTCGTGCGAACTCATATTTTCAAAAAACCTTATACTCACAGGGAGGCATGTTATTTTTGAACGTACTCTAACCCTAGAGGAATTAGAGGAGACTAAGAGGTGGGTTCTTAGATTAGCAATAGAGATAGAAGAAGATTATAAAAAATGTTGTTGATGCCTCACCAAAAAAAATGTGCACAAAGCTATTCTGATAAGGCGTTTTTGACTTGGGAAGGTGGCACAGGGAAAACCATTGGAGCATGTGTCTGGTTACGTGATAATCGTGATAGAGACGCTCTAGTCATCTGTCCAAAACGTATCATCAAAAAATGGAAAAATGAGTTAACTAAATGGCAGACAAAAGCCACAGTTGTCCCAATGGATTATAAGCTTGAAATAAAGGAATGGTCGGCCATTGTGGTTGATGAAGCAGATAACTTTGCTTCACCACTCTTCATTAAGGGGACTTCTAAACGGTCCATAAGGCTCTATGAACTCATCAAAGCTTTTCCAAACACACCTATAATGCTACAAACTGCGACCCCGATAAGGTCAACACCTTGGAATCTGCACACACTTCTTTGCTTTTTAGGTATATATATTGATTGGAAAGATTGGCGTAGAGCTTTTTTTATCTTAGAGTCTCGACCTTTTCTGAAATGGCCAGCTTGGTTCAAGAAACAAGGTTGGGAGAAAGAGATGCGCCCGTTAATAGAAAAGTATTCTGATGTAGTACTTTTGAAAGACTGCGTACTCTATCTTCCACCTGCCGAAGAGTTTGTTATAAAATCGAAGAGAGCAAGATTTCAAGGACCGTGGCAAGAACTTACCCCTTCTGGACGGTTTTTTGAAGAACATCGCCACGAGCAGGGGAATAAATTAAAATCTATTTTAGAAATAAGTAAAGATTTTAGAAAGGTGTTGGTTGTTGCCTACTATGTTGAACAGGTGGAGGATCTTAATAAGGAACTATCAAAATACCGCCAGACATTTATGGTGCATGGTGGGACTTTACATCAAGAGGAAATATTAAAGGAGGCTAACGAAGTAGATGAATGTTTTTTAATAGTCCAAGCTTCTCTAGGCGAGGGCTTTGATGCCGACACTTTTTCCGTGGTCATCTTTGTAAGTATGTCTTATAAGATTCGAGATTTTGTACAAATGAAATTTAGAGTGAGAAGGATACATAACCTTCATCCTGTAAGATATTATTATTTAATTAGTGGTCGTTGTGATAACAAAATCTATGAAACCATTCAAAAAGGACTTTCCTTTATCCCCTCTACCTGGGTTGCCAATGATTAGAAAATCAAGAGAAGCTATTTTCTCTCTTAAATTTAGAGATTGGATAGAGAAAAACCCACGTTACTCGTGTGCATTGGAATTGAAGGATACAAGGGGAAAGAATTACTTACTCTTCAAAGAAGTAAAGCAGGTTCAGATAGATTATGGACTAAGAATAAAAAGCAAGAGAGGGGTTTTAATTCGTGTCGAAGCTATATTTGAAGGGATGCCTGATTACATTTGGTGCAGAGAACTCCCCGCCTATATTGTTATAAAATACCCCAAGTGTTTCGTAATGATTGATGTTGAAACTTTTGATATCGAATCTAAACGAAGCAATCGCCGTTCGCTTACCGAAGCTCGTGCTAAAGAGTTAGCAATAATAGTTATCCCCAACTAAACTTGTATACTATTGTATAAAGGTATACACTGTAAATGTTATCAATAATAAATAAAAATATATGAGTTACTCAATAACAAAGTTTGGAATACCGTTAGATAAAAGTCTTTATACTATAGATGAAAAGACGAAGACGTTTTCTAGTAATGAATGGAGATTAGTTTTAGATTTTATTAATGAGACTGGTTGGACATTCAAGACTGATTCTAACTGCACCTTCAATACTGGTTCTTGTTGTACCTTCAATACTGGTTATAACTGCACCTTCAAGACTGGTAGAGACTGTACCTTCAAGACTGATTCTGACTGTACCTTCGATACTGATTCTGACTGCACCTTCAATACTGGTTCTGACTGTACCTTCGACACATTTCATAACTGCACCTTCAATACTGGTTCTGACTGTGTAGTAGTACGAAGAGATAGATACGAAGTAATAGAATTAAAAGAAGGTATTAAAATAAAGTTAAATAATTTTAATATTAAAGGCTATACAGTTATCCCCAACTAAACTTGTATACTATTGTATAAAGGTATACACTGTAAATGTTATCAATAATAAATAAAAATATGTTTCAACTAAACAAAGAGTCTGGATATATCGAAGAGATCAAAGATGTAGAAGTAAATGTTAACTGTATAATTTGTGATGGTACAGGGTTAATGTCCGATGTTTTGGAAGGTGATAACACAGTTTGTTTATGTATTGTTAATCAACAACTAAAACATGACTAAACAAGAACAAAAAAATGAAGCATACAAAGCCTACGAAGCTATAAAAGACCCAGCAGACAAAACCTACAAAGCTATAATAAACCCAGCATTCAAAGCCTACCTAGCTAAATGTGAAGAAATAGATGCACAAGAAGATGAAATTAAAATTATTGACGGTAAAAGATATAAGTTAATTAATTAAAAACATGACTAAACAAGAACAAAAAGATGAAGCATACGAAGACTACGTAGCTATAATAGACCAAGCATTCAAAGCCCACGAAGATATGATAGACCAAGCATACAAAGCTTACCTAGCTAAATGTAAAGAAATAGATGCACAAGAGATTAAATAAGTTAATTAATAAATAACATGACTAAACAAGAACAAAAAAATGAAGCATACGAAGACTACGTAGCTATAATAGCACCAGCATTCAAAGTCTACGAAGCTATAATAGACCCAACACTCAAAGCCTACGAAGCTATAAGAGACCCAGCATACAAAGTCTACGAAGCTATAATAGCCCCAACACTCAAAGCCTACGAAGCTATAAGAGACCCAGCATACAAAACCTACCTAGCTAAATGTGAAGAAATAGATGCACAAGAAGATGAAATTAAAATTATTGACGGTAAAAGATATAAGTTAATTAATTAATATATGCCTAAAACATCCACCAAAGAGATTGTTTCTGCTGTAGATGAATTGAAATTAGTTCTATGCGAAATGGTTGCCCTTGATAAAGATTTAGAAAACTTTAATTTGAAAAAACAAGCTCTTCAAAAGAGATTAGCTCTTGCAAGAGATGAAGTGAGATCACTAATGCAATTATAATATATGAAAGAAGATTTTGAAATGTTCGGGTCCAATAATGAATTAGGTTATGTGCTTGGTTCAATACTGCTCACCATAATAACACTAGGGATATTTATTTATAGTATTTTTAGAATAATATGAACAACTCTGTTGAACTAGCAATACGCGCCGCTCTACTCTGCCTCCCCTCGTTTGAGAGATTTTATCCACTAAATAAGACCCCCCACAGGGTGATAGAGGCTGCCAAGAATTGTTATCTTTTCAAGACAGAGCAAAGTAGAAGGGAAGCAAGGTTTGCTGCGATTAAACTCTCACCTTGCGATATTAAAGGAAAAACAAAATGGCAGCTAGAGTGGTCTCCTGAAGCCAAAGCGGCGGAGTATGCAGGAGAGTGTGCTAAAGAGGCGGCAATGGCAGCTGCATGGAATATTAAACTTGTAAAAGCTGCTTATTCAAATAGAGCAATAGAATTATCAATTAAGTCTGCTTCTTACCTCGCTAGAGTAGAGGATAGAGAGCAAGCAGAAAATGAAAGAAGAAAACAAATTTATGAAAATAACTAAAATTCAAAAAGCTTGGCTTGATTCAAGAGGTGGTAGAGACTCTCTTGACGTAATAGATGTTGGAGAAGATTTGTTCGTGATCATGGCTTACAAAAACAATTATAAGCCTGTCATAATCCCGTCTGATAATGGGATTAAAGAAGACTACAAGGTCTTATATGGGCGTCAAAACAAAATTCAATTAAAATACCGCCTAAAACGTGCAAGCGCACATGCTACGCTTCCTTATAAGACACTAACCGCTTAATGTATGGGACGAAACCCTGACTTCCACGATCCGCTCCCCCACTTCTTCGCTGACGTTTTAGGCGTTATAGCGGATGAGAATAAGCCGCTTGTAAAGCAAGTGGTAGCCCGTCCATTCCTCAAGTGGGTAGGCGGCAAACGCTCTATTATGCCTGAACTATTAAGGCGCGTACCCGCAGTGTATGACGCATATCACGAGCCGTTCATGGGGGGCGGTGCGCTCTTTTTTGCACTCAAGCCAAAGGAAGCGTACCTGTACGACATCAACTTCTATCTCGTTATTACCTTCACAGCCGTGCGCGACAATGTAGAAGAAGTGATTAAGTACCTGAAAGCCCACGCAAGTAAGCACGACAAGGAACACTACCTAAAAGCGCGTACTCGTCTCATGCGCGAGAAAGACCCTGCAAAGCTCGCCGCGCTCTTTATCTACATCAACAAAACCTGTTTCAATGGACTGTACCGTGTGAACAAAGCAGGCGGCTTCAATGTTCCTATGGGCGACTACAAGAACCCCCTCATCGTTGACGAAAGCAACCTCCACGCTTGCTCGGAGGCACTGAAAGGAGCGGGTATATCGCAACAGAGCTTTGGCCACGCGAAAATATATAAGGACGACTTCTACTACCTCGATCCTCCGTATCACGAAACCTATGAGGGCTACGCTTCAGGCGGCTTCGGGGACGATGGGCATACAAAGCTTGCGGAGTTTTGCAGGAAAATAGACAAAGCTGGCGGCTACTTCATGCTTTCTAACTCGGATACACCTTTTGTAAGAAACCTATATAGGGGCTACACTATAGAGAATGTCGATGCCTCCCGAACCATCTCATGTAAATCCGCTGGGCGAGGAAAAGAAAGCGAGCTTATCATTCGCAACTACACCTAGTCCTATCATCGGAGGGGCGTCAAAACAAAATTCAATTAAAATACCGCCTAAAGTGATATAGGCGGTATTTCTTTTACTACTATACTACTATACTACTATACTAGTAAAGAGTACTATAGTTATCTAGTAGTATAGTTATCTAGTACTTTTTCTTCAACTTTGTTAGTCAACTTTCTAAAGATACCAAACAAAAACCAAATTCCTCCAAATATCATACCTATTGCTGTTAGGATAGGACTTAGGTCTTTTCCTAATGGTGATTCATAGAAAGCACTGATAACTGGCATGAACTCTCCTGCTTGCTGTATATAAGAAGCTAATGCGATTAATATTCCTGTTAAAGTTGCACTTGTCTTTGCTGGGTCTTCACTTGACTGTGTAAAGAATGTAATAAGATTCTTCATAAAGATTAATTAATTTAATAAACTGATTACATTATAGCATGAAAAAGGGCTTTATTAAAAGCCCTTGTTGACTATCTATGATAATTAACAAGATTGTAACCTACAAACTTATTGATTATTGAATAATAGTAACTTTCTTCCATTCTCTCCCTTACGGGTATGATCTGATGTAGATCATTATGACAGTCTCTACAGATGTAGATAATCTCATAACTTCCCGGGAAGAGTGATTTAGGTTTGATGTGATGTCTTGTTTTTTGAGCAAGACTATCAAATCTTCTTCCGCACTTTGGACATTTTGTGACTTTCATAAGTCTAATCACTGATATTGTTAACCAACTTGCAACGTGGGGCAAAAATAATAAGTCTTTCGCACTCACGCTCCCATTGTGTTAAACAGTGGCGTGAGCAGAAGTACTCACCATTACTCGGAATAGCTTTGAGCAAGCTAATACGAAGTTGACAACGTGAACGGAAACACCTAACACCATGACGGTATTTCATTGTATTGATTTGTAAAAGTCCAAACTACCCCTATCGTTTGTTCAAGGGGAGGTGTCGGAGGTTGTGAAGCTTTTTTTATAAAAACGATTGGCTTATACCTCCGACATCTGCCTTCGAACTACGGGAACAGTCTCGTCACGAGTGACCGTGTTGCATCATCCAACTTCATTGTTACAGGTAAACTATAAGCATTTTGGAGCTTCTCTAATGCTTTTTTAGTTGTTGGCCCAATATTCTCTGCCTTAGACACGTTTGTTGGAAAGTACCCCAAGGCTTGTAGGCATTCCTGTAATGAAATTATAGAACCTGTAAAATGTTTACTAGCTATCTCTGTCTTCTCAAATTTGAAATTCATAAGATAAGCGTTTGCCATAGGTGTAGGGATATTTCTAGCCTCTAGAAAATGTTTACTAACAAAGCGTACTGAAATACCACCAAAGTGAGCAGAGTCTTCAACTACTAAATACTTAATACCGTTTATGGTTACATAGTCCACGAAGTTAATGAAGTGATGAAACGCAGAAGGATTATCATAATCCATAGATTTTACTACTTTTGGATATTCTGTTGCCCATTCATCATAAGTAAAATACATTAGTCCAATTACTGATTTGCCTGTAGTTTGTATCACAGATGCTATTGTTTCAAAAGCACCTGTCGGAATGTAAACAGGTTGACTAATAGCAAATACTTTGCCGACATCACGTTTCCAAAGAGCTATCACATAATCATCTGCATCAGAATCTCTTTTTATATTAACATCGGTTAAAATCTTTAACGTCACACCCTCTGTCATTATTTTAGTTATATCTGTAAAATACATCCCTTGTTCACCAAAATTTCGTCTTCGTTGATAAACATCTTCTTCTGAAAAATCTATATATTTACCATACTTCTGCGCATAACCTATACCAAGATGTTTTTTAGCACTAAAAGCGCCACACATATATGATGACTTTTGATTTAGTACAGGGAATGAACGAAAGGTAGTTTTATCCCAGTTTACTACATTAGCTTTACCGACAATATCTGAAAATACAACAGGGGCAATATCAGTGCTGATTAAAGCACCCGTTGTTATAAGTGGAGGATTCCAAGTGAAGAAGGATTTAAACCAATTATTTTTCATATTGTTTAATAACAAGTGCTGTTAACTCTTTTACATTAATAGAAGTATCTTGAATGTCTCTCACCATATTACCATAAATGACTGCAATAAGTAAAACAATAATACCAGACGTGATACCAAACGACCATAGAGCCGTCGATATTTTAGTTGTTGCTACGTCAACACTATTTTTAAGTCCTTGTAGTTTTAACGAATGTTCTTCTAATACTATTGAATGTTTTTCTGTTCTACCGTTTTGTGTTTTCTGATATTCTTCAACCTGTTTCAAAGTATTTTTGAACTCCCCCATGAAGACACTTTCTGATGCTTTAGAGGCGACAATACCCCGATGAACTGCTACCATAATATCATCATGTTGTTCCCTTGCTGTTACTTTTGAAAAGGTTTGATCAATCATAATCCTTGTCTATATAATTCCCTTATCTCCCCATTAGACAGTGCGCGGTCGAAGATACGAACCTCATCCAAGGAACCGTTAAAATTCAAAGTTGAAGAAGTTGCAGGACTACCTACAGGACGAGCGCCTAACATTACAAAGGTATTCCCGGTTATTAAGTTTGTGCTCTGTAAAGTCCCAGTACTTGCCCCCGCTGCAGGCGCACCATCAATAAAAATATTAGCTCTTACCCCCGTCCTCCATACTCCAACAACGTGAACCCACCTATTTAGAGGCAAATTGGCTGTTGTTTTAAATGTATCATTCGAGACATCATAAACCTCAAATTCTGGCTTGCCAGCGTTTAAGTAAAGATAAAAGGAATTCGTATTAAATGCTGTACCATCCTCAATCAACATTTTAGTTTGCACCGATGATGTATTCACCCATACAGATATAGTAAGGGCAGCAAGGTTACTCCCTCCTGTGCTAGTTGTAAGAACATAGTCATTTGTTCCGTCAAATTTTAGGGCTGTCTGTATTTTTCCAGTTACACGAGCTGTACTTAATGCCATGTTAGTTAATACTCCGTTCTTTTCATTACCACTTGAATCTACGGTATCTGCCGCAGTAGGGGATGACCACCTGGTCATTCGATTATCTAATGACCAATAATTAATCAAACCATTATTTATACCGTACTGCGGAACAAAGGCATAGGCAACGCCACTGCTTGCAAGTAATATGATTATAAATAGTATGATTTTCATTTATCTATTGTCGATTACACCACTATCTTCTAATTTGGTAGAGATGGCGAGGTCAAGTTTTGGCTCGATAAGAAGGATTTCTGCTTCTATTTCTGACCTCTTTTGAATTAGTGCCTCAATTTTGCCAGCAATTTCTAATAATTCATTTTTAAAATTTCCCAAATACACTACATACTTGCTACTTAAGGTTATGTTGTCTCCCTTGATTGTACCCAAACTCGTCACTACCTCTCCTTCCGTAACCGTCTCAATGTTTTCTATCTCTACGGCCAGACTGTCTTTAGTATTTGTCTCTATTACATTTGTATCAATAAGGACTTTAATTGTTTTCATATTAGTATGATGAATCAAGTTTAGCGCTAATAAATGTTGTCGAAGAAGCTGTCATAGCAAAGCGGAACCTATCAGTTAACCCATTCACTACACTCGAACCTGGATTGATTTGTCCACTCCAATAAACTCCAGAGAATGTAGTTGTTCCAATCACGCCTGTACTAGGCGCCCATACATCCACCCACAAATCTTTCCCAAGACATGTTGAACCCGTCATAGTAACAGCTATATTTGAAGTACCCACGCCAAGAGCAATAATTGATGATGTTGCATAGGATGTATTGCACATATCGATTGTTATTGACGTTGTTGTCGCTATTTGAGTGAACGCAGGGCCAAACGAGGCTCCACCACCACCACTACCACAAGCCAAACCAGTTGAATTTATAAGACCAGAGGTTACATTCAAACATCCGTTCGATAGGGATGAGTTGTATAGTGAACCAGAAACAGTTAGAGCGGTTGTTGAAGCATAAGGGAATGTTGAAGCGGTTGTTGATGTTGCTGTGAAGTTTCGACCAACAATTTCACCTACGACTGAAAGCTTGGCGTATGGAGTTGAAGTACCGATGCCTACATTCCCCTGCAATACTGTCCTTGTTATTGAACTATTACCCAACACTGCTGTATTTGCCCCTAGTCCGATTGCACCGTCACCAATGACAATTGTGTTGTCGTCGCTGTTGTCAAAGCCTCTGGTTCCTTCTCCTATATAGACGGAGTTGGAGGTTGTTGCTAGGACTGTTACACCGTCAGCTTGATAGCGACCAGCATTAAAA
>Ga0163149_10000991_pt1 | contig 36852 bp, 57 predicted proteins | sample OliLakLV19MP5G1_FD_148604 | JGI IMG/M metagenome (GOLD analysis project Ga0163149, IMG submission 148604) | Freshwater microbial mat bacterial communities from Lake Vanda, McMurdo Dry Valleys, Antarctica - Oligotrophic Lake LV.19.MP5.G1 | ecosystem: Environmental > Aquatic > Freshwater > Lake >... | reverse complement strand
GCGCACATCAGCGGGCGAGCGGTCATCGGCGATTACGCGACCGTCTGCGAGGGGGCGACTATCGGCGAGTACGCGGTCATCGGCGAGCAGACGTTTATCGGCACAGACGCGCACATCGGCACAGACGCGCACATCGGCACAGACGCGCACATCGGCACAGACGCGCAAATCGGCGCATGGGCGCACATCGGCGCGCGAGCGGTCATCATCAGCTGGGCGCACATCGGCGCGCGAGCGGTCATCGGCGCGCGAGCGGTCATCGGCGCACGGGCGGTCATCGGCGCGCGAGCGGTCCTCAGCGCACGGGCGGTCATCGGCGAGCGGGCGGTTATCGGCACAGACGCGCACATCGGTCCGGCGTTCGTCGACATGCAGCGTGATACGCCCGATTTGCATGGGAAGTGTTTGAATCCACTCGCATAGGGGTCCGAAGTTTTCATGATCCGAACCCGCTTCGACTGATCCGGGATCGGATATGCTTTCCCAATGCCGGATTGGCTTCAACTGCGTGATCGGAATAACCCCGGTTCCCGAATAATGACCCGCAACGAGGCTCGCATATATGGCTGCGGATCGAGGATCATGAAGTTCGTCGTATCTCTGTCGGAACGGATCGTTCTGATCCCGTTCTTTTATCGCATTCTCGGAATGAAATCGAGAATGCTTTGGGTCATGATACGAGGAATGGAAGAATTCTTGAACGGGCGATGCCCCGGTATATTTCGGGACGAATCTCCTCCAGCGCGTTCATATCCAAATATGGCTCTAGGTCGATGAACGGGCAATCCTTCGTGCCGATCACGGGGTTCATATATCACTCAGGGGACGTTCGAGTTGGGCAATGATATCCCGATATTTGATCTGGGGTCGCACCGCGTACGGGGCCAAGTACTTCCTCGCGTCAACGAATTTAGACTCAAGAACTCGAATAAGTTCCGCCCCGGTTCGCTTTTCACGGTCCGTCTTGATCTCAGGGAATTCCGTTTTGTAAAATGCGGCTTTGATCCCATAAAACGGAAACGGCATTGACCGTGGGGATTCCACCCACGTTTGAATCAACAGATGCGTGTATGCGGACAATGCCTGTTCGGGGGTGTAGTGGAGGAATTGCTCCACTCCCTTATGGGGAAGATGATCTCCCGTGTAGATATCGTAACAATGATGTCGGCCCGCCCCGAGTTCCACGTAGCTGTTCCCACGGGCATCCCGATTCATCACCATGTCTCCACATCCCCACACGGCGAGATCGTTCGGGAACTGTAAGGCCAACCAACGATGCGAATACGAGATGGGGGCTTGGAACTTCGAGTACTCCTGCTCCTCAGACCACTTCGCTATTTTGTGAATATCCACGTGGATTACACGGAGGGGGTGCCCCAGATCAGCAGCGACCTTCATAGCCATCGCATACTCGTGCCGGTTCAGATCATCCGCGAGTTTCATAAACGTGAGTTCAAAGGGCACAGCGGCGAGTTTGAAACTCCACGCGGTAACTTCGGAATCCATCCCCCCACTGAGCATGATCCGAATCGGAGCCCCATGGGCTTCGGATAGTTCGCGAACATGATTCGCCGTGGTGATGCACTCGTTACGAAACCGGACCGGGGTCCGTTCCAGCCCTCCGGTGAACCACGACCGATAATGGACTTGGTCCGGAGTGAGGTGATCGGGCAGACGGACCACCTCATCATCTTTATAGGACCACCGATAATGATCCCACTTCGTATATTCGACGAAGTTCACTTCTTGGCCTTTGCAAGCAACCTCGTCAACGCAGCCGTTTCTTCCGGGGTCAATGAGGAGAAATCGAAGTCCGTCATGGGAGGATCATCGTCCTCGACCGAATTACGTTCGAGTGCGGCTCTCGTGTATTCGGGATTGTTCTTGTTCTGCTCATCAAGCTGATCATCCCGCTCCCGTAGAACTCGGGCGACTTCTTCCTGATCCACCGGACGATGTTCCAATAGGGTCCGGTCCATGACCTGAGTTCGAAGTTGACCATCACTGGACCCGGTGAATTTCACGTCCAGTTCGGACATCTTCACGTACTCTCCGCCGTGCTCCCCAAGAACGATCTTGGTGAAATCCTCTCCGTAAATCGCCTCATGCATGTCCCGCACGGTGAATTCCCCAAGCTTCGCCCGGGTCTGTTTCACATCCCGGAGGCCCTCAATGGTCTCGGCAATCTGAACCTGCTTTAGCGTCCGAACCAGTGCAACACTGTTATTCCCTTCGGTCTCATCATATGCGTCGTCACTCATTGGGGTTCTCCTAATTTTAATACACCCGAAATATCGGTCTCTTCATATTTACGGAAGATCAGTTTCGAGTATGATACGAACGCGGCCCACTCGGGAATATTGTCGGGTGATGGGTTTATCCTGATCGGTGTAACCCGAGGATAGAACGAATGTCATGGAGTTTTTCTCATCGTCCCCGATGAAACGCACGGTTCGGGTCGTTCCTTGTTCGATCAGGACCAATTCACCGTGCTGTTCTAGGTCAATCTGCATGACGACGGACCTCTTTGTGGGAATCGTGTTCGATCTCGACGGTGATCTTCACACGCGCCCCGGGGGCGAACATCTCGGTATCGAGGGCGGCGTCTCCTCGGATTCGCACGAGAATCGAGTCGCCATTCTCCGCTGCCACATGATAGTGGGTTTCCTTGTTGAGTTCCCGTACCGTGAGGAAGCCGGGAATCTCAAGAGTGTTAATTTTGTTTTCCATTCTCTTTGAAGTAGGTTCGCCACCGGGCGAGGTCAACCTTTGTCTTCTTTTTATGACACCCAATACAGAGGAGTTGCGCGTTATCCGGGGAGAAATACGAGGCATCACCGTAGCTCTCATACAACGGTTTGATATGATCGATTTCGAATTCCGATACCAAGACGTGACGGGTGTTGCATTCCTGACAGGTGTGTTTATCTCGGATCAGAATGAAACGACGCATCGTGGTGGGATCATTCATGCATTTCCACTGCAACACACAAAGGGGGTGCCAATTTTTCCTTTTATTCTGTACCCCGTTCTCGATGATTATGCCTCCACAGAAGCGACACCATCCCCGTGATACGTTCCATGATTCTGGCTTTGGTGCTTTTCGATGTGATACTCGACTCGTCGCGGGGGAGCGGTTTCGTGCGCGTCGGGGTCGGCGGCTTCTCATGCCCGTACTTAGCCACGGACATGTATGAATTAACGAATTTGGAGTTGCCGATTAGGAACCTACTTTATTTCCGTTTGCAGCGGAACACCTATCCAATCGAGTCACGGCAACATTATTATCTATCACAATTCTCTCCTCCGGCAAGGATATTTTGAAATTGACATCAACGGGTAGAACTGTTATAGAAGTGCCAAGGAGATCAACAACGGGAGATATAGATGCAGTTTCCTCAAATCCACAAGCTCGTGTTGATACTGCCTACCCCACCCGAGGAGAGATAGATGGCCGGAGAAGAACTGAAGCCGTGTCCGTTTTGTGGTCGCGCCGAAGACGCTCGCGGGAGTGTGGGGCAAGACCTTCCTGCTCCGGAGCGGGCAGCGCTGGAATGGGTGCGCGGGATCGCGACCCAATGGGAAGCCATCGGCGTGGCTCGCAGCATGGCGAACCTCACTGGGACCGACGACCTGAATTATTCCAACAGCGCCGCCCATCTTCGAGTCGTGCTCAGAATGGCGGAAGGTTCTTCTGAGGGACCACCGAGCCACGAAGTGGCGAGCACAAACCATGACCAGTAGTTCAAAAATCTCTGATCATCGCGAAGGTAACTACGAGCCTTGGATGGCCTCGTGGCAAGTCATTCTTTGGCAACGGGAGATATAGATGCAGTTTCCTCAAATCCACCTCAATGGGTCGAATCCCAAGACCCTTATGAACCAGTACATCGAGGCTATGTCTGCGGTTCGAGAAGCAATTGACAAGGTTCGGGATATCGACGTGCACGGTCGGGACTATTATCCGATCAGCGATTCCGCCGCCTCGGTGGCGATGGCCGAACACCGAACCCGGATCATTTCTCTCGAATCCGTTCGGGTCGAACTCGAAGCCGTCGCTCTATTCCTGAGTGAGGAAATCGGCAAACGAGAAGATCGTGGGTCAAAGTCATAAGACCCCGATTTATGTGACCTAGCGCGGCTAAATCAGGTCGGGTGAAGACCTGACTCAGTCATCCAGCGGGCGCCTTTTGACGTTGCCGTGGATTTCATTTCGAAAAACCCATCGCTTGGCGTCTTACGAGGGAGGTGAAAGTCAATATATTTAGATTTACGAAGTCGTACAAACTCAAAGGCTGGGCTCAACCGGGCAAACCGGGGAACGCCTCTCTTGCTTCGACCATAATTGAATAGCCTCAATCGCACGAACGGGAAGATCGATTTCCGTGCTCACAGGTGGCGCTTCCCCTCGTGGATGGTCTTGACGCTGCCCCACCGGGGAATTCCCGCCGGGGTGAGGTCCTTCGAGTACTTCACCGTGGCCTCTCGACCCACATAGGCGTCCCTATTCTGATACACCTCCGTGCAGTACTCCCGGGTGCCCATCATCGTGGCTTTGAACCGCGAACCATCCGGCATGGCGAACCACACACCCTTGGCCGCGCCCTCCCAGTTTCCCTGACCCTGCTCGATGTCGAGAATCTTGAATTCCGCGTCCACGAACGCCTTGTACTTCAAGAGGTTCTTCGAACGCTTGTTCTCATAGGGTTTCCCGTTGATACGAACGATTCCGCCCTCGTACCCGTCCGCCATACAGCGTTCGAAATAGGCGATCATCGCCTCGTGGTTCACCATGGGGACGGTTTCCACAAACACCAAACTGGGATGATTGATCTCTGCCACGATCTTCCGAAGCGCCTCGGAACGTTCCTCGAAACCCCCCGCGTGACTGGGAAGATCGTAAACGTGGTACTGGACGAGGTTCGCGGACTCGGCCAAATCGGCGGTGGTGGGTTTGGTTTTCTTCACCAGTGAGGTGATCTTGTTGAAGTCTCGCTTGAGTTCGTGATTGTAAAGTTCACCATCGAACATGTGAGAATCACGAAGAAAGTCGGAAAGAATTTCACTGATATGGGGAACTGTGAAAATCGGCTTACCCTTGCGAGAGAACGGACCATCCTCCCCGTGAATACAACGAATTCCGTCCAGCTTGGCCTGTCCCTGCACGAGACCCTTCTCGAACGCGATACCCGTCAGCGGGTATTTTTCCATCGGATAAGCGAGCATGGGCTCATAGAACTTCTTCTTGTCGATGTCGTTGATGGAATCATGGTATCCACCCTGAGCGAGCTTCTTCGTGTAGTTCGCGGCGACTTCAAGTTCCGCTTGCTGTTCCGGAGTGGTCTCGTTGGACCGACCAATGTTCTTGCCCTCGCAATTCGTCCACGCCGAGGTCACATGCTGACCGTCCTGCTGGCCCGCAATCGTCCTGTACTTTCCGCCTTCACGTTCCTGCGACCAAACCAAAACGACGGCGGTGGTGGACTTCTTGTACAGCGTGGGATGCAACATGATTACCTCGTTGAGTAAAACGCGATTATTTCAGGTTTTCTAGATGATGTCAAATTCGGCTTTGTTCAAACACGAATTGAGTTTGAAACGGTTTGCCATCATAGCAGGAACAAACCGTTCTAATATGATATTTGGTGAATCTCGGAGAATAATGCGACATCACCGTCTCAGCAACGTGTTGTGCGAGGGCTGGATCATACAGCACGGCGATGCTCGCGATCCGGCAGGGCCAATTCAACTCGGGCACCACGGTTTCGGCAATTCGATCCCAATCCTGAATCGTCTCGTCTATTCCCCGAACGGGAACACGAAACGCATCAAGGGCGATTTCATACGCGGTGGGGTCTTTCTTTTTCTTTGCCATCAGACATGATCACGGACCACTGTGATATTGTCAATTCATATTTGGCGATCCCAGCGGGATTCGAGCCCGCGTGAAAAGATTGAAAATCTTCTACGGCAGAGTCGTGGCTAAGGGCGACCGCTATTACTTAGCCGCGCAGGTGCCTCACTAACGAAAACGGACCGCAGTTGGAGCTGCGATCCGTCCCGGCTGGTGATGCCAGCTAAACCCCAACCCCCCGAGTCTGACGTCGAAAGCGAGGTGTTCTGTGCGCAAAGTACGCGCGATAAAACGGTAGCGGTCCGGCTGGCCCTGAGAGTTAACCTAGGCCGCTAGATGATGGGATCAAAACTATTTAGTCCCGGTCGGGTTCGGGATCATGATATCTCTGTGGACCACCGCTCCAACCACCGGACCGCTGGTATGCCTGTGCTCGCATGTTATCATTGCTGCGCTCTCGGGCGATCTGTGCCTCGGCGCTCTCCTTGGTTTCGAAAATGCCGGGTAGCGTGAAGTAAAATCCTCGACCGACTCGTTCCTCGATCATGTAAAACATGGCGATTTAATCCTGAGATGTCATACGTTCGTGATCCAAAGCAATATACTTGGTCTTGATTGTATCCATCACCTCTAGAAAGTTATCCTCGGTGGCGTACAGCGAGCCGATGGCGTCCATCAAACGTTCGTCGTCCGAGAGAAATTCCCAGATCTACTAACCTCGACAAGGGTGCCAAAACACGATCCGTCAACGGTGAGATCGAAATCTGAACCGTTGACGGCGAGGAACTGGTCGGGAGCGCGGTAAGGCTTCATTGACGCATTATCACAGGATATCCGGGGAATGTCAATTCTTAGATTCTACAATTCTCACTTGATTCACGAGCCATTTTCCATGGAGCAGCGACTTTACCCGGTCCACCGGGGGTGGGTCAAGCATTCTCGCCACCGGAATATGCCCGAGGGCGAGTTTGGGATCGGTCGGGTGTAAACCCAATCGAGCCAGATGTTCTCGGTTTTTCTCCAACCACGGATCGAACTTCTTCCGCAATTGAACAATCTGTGCCGGAAGAACCTCTCCGAATCGTACGGTGAAATCCGCGCTGAGAGTACTCAGGGGGAGAATCGCATCGTCCCCGATCATATCATCCCCGTCCCGGTACACGTCGTAGATGGGTTTTCCCACCTGACAATAATTCAAAACGATATCCGCGTAATCATACGAGGTTTTGAAGTACTGATAATCATCGTCCGCTAGGGGTTCACGATGATGCTGGTTAAACGTGCAAACAAAACGCGGAGACGAGGTCCGATTCCTAGTGAAATCCTCCCAGCGATGAATCAGGTTATTATAGTTCTCCAACGCCCGCCGAACGTTTTCATCGGACATCTCCCATTCGATACTTGGGGAATCCACCGATCCCCGAAGGCGTTCGAAAAACGTGTGGAGAAGGTTGAAATCTTCCTGCGACATTCCCTCTCGGGCACGAACTCCAATCGGATAATGTTCGGTGATCACATCCAAGCAGAGGTTAATCTCGGTGGCGATCCGGGCGAGGTCCCACCCATCACCGGGGAAGTTGTAGAACCGATCCGCCTCGAATATCCCATGAGGTATCGATTTCTCCAACGCGACGGCCCATTTTCGGGCAATCGGGGACTCTAGAACTTCCCATCGCAACGGAACTGGGTCGATCTGTCCAAATAGAACTTCGACGATCAACCCAAATTCCTTCCCACGAGGATTTCGAAAACCACCCCGTTCGTATCGGTGATTCGATGACGCAATCCGAGGATCACACCACGGAACAATTCACCCTCGGAATCGATGTAATCTATTTCGTCCCCCCGCATGGGACGGAATCCCGGTGGATAACGCACAATGGCGTTTTTTGGCTTCGGGGTGGGTTTGACACTCCCTAATACGCTGGGAGTGGTTACCGGAACGATATTGAATACTTGCATGTGAACTTCCCAAAGAAAAACCCGGCGGTGGGGATTCGTCCCCTAACCCCGAGGGGCCGTCGGTTTCCGGTTCCCACCGGAGTATTTAGGAGCGGGATTCCTCGACCGCTCGATTTTTCTCCCCGGGATAACACCCCGGGAAGAGCAGGGCGCAAATATGCGGCGCATCCACCAGTGACAGCCTCAACTGTGTCACCCAGTTTCTCGAATTCGTGGGATTTACGGGTTTAACGCCCAACCCCCGAGGATTCGTACCCCCTAGTTAACCGATGGCCGCGCCAAACACGCGCCAGCCGAGTAGACCGAACAGCACGAAGACCAACAGGTAGCTGCCCCACGGACCATACGTACCAGAAAACGAATTACCCGGAAAGCTGAAAATGGCCCAGATAATCATGAGAATCCAAAAGACCAAACCAAGTGTAAGCATGTCATTTCCTCTTTTTAGTGTTCGTATATGCTGCCTATATACGTGGACCGAAATTCATTATCAAGAAATATCTTCACTTCTTCCAAATGACCCGTCTGAACTCGTTCCGCGCATTGACTAAGAATGTAGATATGGGTTTCGAGCACCAAGGTCAACAATGAAACCGTCACCGGATCGGAAACTTTACTGGATTCCATAATCTGTCCGGTTTCCGCGTTTCCAATCCACGCACTGAAATAGTTTCCGACGATCCAATCCCCGATTGTGATCCATCCCGGGCAGAGAATTTTCAGCAAGTTCTTTGTCGCGTCCAGACTAGTGAAATAGTCTGTCCACGGACGATTGGCGAATACCGAGATAGTATAGTTAAGAGAATTCCGATATTCTTCTGTTTCGCACACACGGATACGTTCCCGGATATCAACCGCCTCGTACATGCGTGCAAGGAGCCACTCTAGTTCATCCTGCACGACGAGACCACAATCCGGGAGCCCGAGCATATGGTGCGACGCTCGCGGGGGTCTGTTGCAACGTACTCAATAGAGGCGCGGCCCCCACTGCACTCACCACGAGACGGAAACAGGGATTATCAAAAAGCCCAGATAGAAAGCTCGCCAAGTTGAAGTTCAACTGTTTTGAAATCCACTCGCCAAACTGGGAGAGTTCGTCCGCAATAGTCGTGGCGATCTCGTCCATGACTCGACGCACCTCGGCTAGACCAGCTTCAATGGCTGCCGAAATTTCTGCGATTGCCAGAGCCACCACACCAGAAGCCTCGTTGATCATATCACCAACCTTGCGGATGAATTCCGCAATAGGAGTGTTATTAAGAGCGGTCATCATATCCGCGATGAGTTCCTGTCCCTTTCCAAGGAGGGTTCCAAACATCTCTTGAATCAACTGACAGGGATCACCACCCCCGGAACTTGCCGCCGGGGGTCCCCCATTTGCCCCCAACGTATTATCCAAGGCAATTGCCGCCATTGCCAATCCCAGATTCGCCTGTAATCCCCCGGCGATAATCGATCCGCTCGTGGGACTCCCAAATAGCATCATATTCCCGTGATTCACCAAACCACTCACCTGAGTATTACTCGCGCCCAGTGTGGTATCGATTTTTCCCAACAAATAATAGGCGGGATGGCTCGATGTCAAACCCGATTGCATTCCTCCGGCTTGCCCCCGAAGAGCGGCCTGCGTGGACCCGTAGGAATTTCCCGGGTTCACCATGGGGTTCAACAATAAAGGCTCCCCTTGGTTGAGCATGTTCGCCACCTGCAAAGCTTGAAACATCTTGGCGGATTGATTCACCGGTAACTGTTCCGTCATAACTGACTCCTGATCATCTCTACTATTTTAGCCGGAGTGACCACCTCGCACTTGGCCTTTATTTCCTCGATTCTACGTTGGGGAATATCATAATGGGGGAATTTACCCCGGTGAAACCAACACCGCTTAATGTCCAGATTTTCAGCCATAGCGTGAAGATTCGCAATCGAATAGGGATCGCATATCAAATGGCGTTGGTCGTCACAGAAGTATCTCATGCACCTATTTAGGTGCAAATTTTAATCCGAAGTGACAGTTTTTCCGTCGTCGTTGGGATATGCCGCCTCGACCGGAACCACCTGATCGAATACCCGCAAACGATCCAACTCGTCAGCGAGGTTCTCAAGTTGACTAATCATCGCTCGGAGACGATCCTCATTAACGAAAAATCGAACGGACTCGATCTCTGGATATTTCCTATTCTTCCTCAGGCGGAAATCGTATTGATCTTACCGAACAAAAATACGTACTCGGGATAGAGAACGACAAAACCGTTGTGCTGCAAATGATCATCTTCGATGGTCTGAACAAAAATGATATTCGGTGCGGTCGCGAGGAGGTCTTTCATTTCAATATCCTTTACGGTTCTACGCGGCGATATTTTCCAGATAGGGAAGCCAAATCGGGTGCAATTTGGAACGATCCATCCGGAGGTGTTCGGTGCTCATACGGGTGATCTCATCCAGCGTGGGATGTCGGGGCTGACGAATCAACCGTAACCCCGCCTGTTGGGGCGTGCGATCCCGTTTCATGAAGTTGATCTCGGGATCACAGGCCACGGTATTTTCCCACGTGGTCTTCCCCCCGTGGGCCTGTGGAATGACATGATCCAGTGTGAGTTTCGACTCGGGTAATTTCACTCCCGTATACTGACAGGTGAATCCGTCACGAAGCAGGATGTTGGTTCGGGTCAGCGAAACACGACCATATCTTTTCACATAATAGGGATATCGGACCACGGCGGGAACGGGGACTTCCGACTGGGACCCCCTGACAAATACATCCGGATAGTGCTCGATCACCACATAACATGGTGGAGCATCCGGTTCGTGCCGCCGTCGATACTGGGTTTTCAATTCCCATTTCATCAACGTGGTCCACGGAACCGTACTCAACGGATACAACCGAGCGGGACGGAAATCCACATTCAACAACAACGCCCGGTACTGCACCAATCGCGGCGCGGTAAGCGCGTCCTGCTCATCCTTGGCGGATACGCCGACCAGACGCTCGTTTGTAGAAATTGTAGATTTCATTTCCCCGATGTATTGGGAAACCCATCAGGAATCAATGGCCTAATATGGTCGAACCATGAATCGTTCAGTGATAATCCATTTCAACGTGTTCCGTCCCCAACCCGAAAACACTAGGGCACCTTCCGAGGCATCATCCACGTGGATTTCCAAATTCAAATAGAAGAAGGTCAGAATCCACAAAATCACAGGTGGCATCAATTTCACAAGGATAATCCCCATATTGATCCAAACTGCAAGGATTACCGCGATTTCATTCATCACAAATTACCTGTTGGTACCCCCGGTCGGACTCGAACCGACACTCCGTGAGGAACCTGATTTTGAGTCAGGCGCGTCTGCCAATTCCGCCACGGGGGCATGTTTTCTACTTAGACTAATCCGGCCTAAACGTGTTTCCCCGAATTCGAATCGGCATTGACACGGGAAGACTTCCCCCGAAGGACCAAGATTTGATCTTCCCGGATTCCATGATCTCCTCGGTGAGGTCCCATCCCCATTGGCCTTGGATCATACTCAAATAATATCCCTGTGCACCGAAATGATAAATCACCCGTCGAATTCCAGAATTCGACACCATCAGGGAACAATTCGAACACGGACGGAGTGTGACATATAGATCACATCCCTTGACCGAGACGCCTGCCCGACAGGCATTAAGAATGGCGTTGGTTTCCGCATGAACCATGTATTGATTTTTCTTTTCCCCGAGCAAGTCTGGGTGGTCATCGGGGAAGCCCCGTGGAGGGCCATTAAACCCCGTGGAGCGGATTTCTCGGTCTGGACCCACAATGACTGCTCCGACTTGGGTGGAGTGATCCCGGGACTGCATAGCGGTGAGAAATGCCACTCCCATGTAGTAGGATTGCCACCGTTCGGAGGGAACCCCGATTGACATTGTATTGGCTTCCGGATATACCATTCCGGATAGATATTTTGAAAAAGGTCTTGGACAAGTGAAAAAGATTCCCCTCGGTTCCCTCGTGATTCTGGTCGGCCCCAGTGGGGCGGGAAAGAGCACGCTCGCGCGGGAGCATTTCGGTGAGCACGAGATTGTCTCCTCGGATGGGATTCGTCAAGACTTGTTTGGAGATTTCACCCGTCAGGACAAGGGGGATGAGATTTTCCGGGAATTCGAGCGCCGGATCGAATGGAAGCTCCGGAACGGCTATCGGTGTGTCGCGGACGCGACCCATTTGCGAGACGCGGATCGTCTGCGAACTGCCGAGATCGGTTCTTCGCTGAATGTGCCCGTGATCTATCTGGTGTTTAATCGGTCGATCCCGGAGAAACAGGCCAGCGCGGGATGGCGAGCCACCGTCGTGGTGGGGGATGGTCTCTCACTGATCGAGAAGCACGAGCAGACATTCGTCGCGAACGAGAAGAAGATTCTCGCGGGTGATCCCGGTAACAAGCTTGGAATCAAGATCGCCGTGGTGGATGCCCGGGTGGATCGTTTCGAGGTGGTGGAGCCACTGGTGCGGGATTCCCAAATGGTGGTTCCCGAACTGGTTCGTCGTGGGTATGAGAAGATTCGTGTGATCGGCGACGTGCACGGGAATCTTGACGGGATGCTCCGCGTGATGAACAATCCGAAAACGTATAACCTCTTTTTGGGGGATATCGTGGATTACGGTGTAGACCCCCTGAGCACGTTGAATCTCGTACATGAGCAACTCGTTCAAGGCGTGGCCTCGAATATCCGTGCGAATCACGAGGTGAAGATCGCCAAGTGGGTTGATTGGTACACGAAGGTTCCGCCCCCGGGTGAGGAGAAGAAGCCCTACGGCGGTACTATCGGGCATGGCAACGCGGTCACGGTGAACCAACTTCTCACGCTGAACCCCACTGATCGTGCCGCGTGGATCACCCGGTTTCGGCAGACCGTGGAGATGAGTCCGGACTTCATCGTGATCGATGTGGATCGCGTCTATGGATTCGCCCACGGTGCGGCAGTGTCGGAGATGTACGAGCATCCCCGTTTCCGGTTTCCGGATAATTCTCCGGTGTGGGCGCTGGCGATGTTCGGTGAGGTCGTCAGAAATGAGACCGTGGTCGGACTCGACGGGAACGTCTACCCCAAGCGGTCCTATAATTGGGTTGATACTCTCCCCGCGCGGTACACTTCCGTGATTGGTCACGCGGTCCTTTCTATGGAGGCTCCCGTGATCAAGACCAATCCACAGGGCGGTCAGGCGATTTTCCTCGATACCGGCTCGTCCAAGGGCGGGAAGCTCTCTTACATGGACCTGAAAATCATCGAGGAGAAGAAGCAGTTCTCGTTCGAGGTGAGTTACGGAAACGATGACTAAAGATGAATTCCTCCGGGCCTGCGAATCACATTTGGGACCGCAAAGTCCGGGGGAAACCCTTGGGCATAACCGATGGCGACGTGGAGCGGGTGGTGGACGGTTCGAGAATCGTGGAATTGTCCGTTGGTACAGTGAAAATTGTATTCAAATCGCGTTGACCACCCACCCGTCATTCACGGGTATATTTGATTCTCCCGAATCCGCATTGGAGTGGTTGTGCATTACAAATTCCCCCACCTGACCACGATTGAACCCGTTCTGCGGGCGATTGAAGGTCGTGATGAATTCGGAAACTGGAAACGCGAAGATGGCGATTTCGCGCATTCCGTGATCGACTACAATGTGAATTTCAAAGACACCTTTCCGCTCATGCAGGGCACCCCCGAGGAGCAGGAAATTGCCGCGCTGCGTCGTGAATGCCGAGGGATCGCGTATCACCCCAGTACGGGCGAAATTCTCTCCAGACCCTTCAATAAGTTCTTCAACGCCGGAGAGCGTTTGGATTCCCTCGTCGAGGATATCGACCTGACTCGTCCCCATCATGCGCTGACCAAACTGGACGGATCAATGGTCAGAACCATCCGCACACAGGGTGGGGTTTTGTTCGGTACTCGGGCGGGTGTCACGAATATCTCCGAGCAGGCCCGTTCATACGTCGAGTATATGAATCCGAAGATCAACTACACGGGATTCGTCAATGATATGGCGGATGCGGGACGCACCTGTATTTTCGAATGGTGCACCAGAAAGAACCGCATCGTTCTGGATTATCCCGAGGATCAGCTTATCCTCACCGCGATCCGTTACATGATCAACGGAGAATACATCCCGTACGAGAGAATGCTCCAATGGGCCGAACCCAAGGGTATACCCGTCGTGGGTCATATCCCGCAGCGTCGAGACATGACCGTGTTCCTGTCCGAGGTTAAGGCGATGACCGGAGTTGAGGGCTTCGTGGTTCTCTTCGATGATGGGCACCGGGCGAAACTCAAGTGCGACGAGTACGTGCTCATTCATCGCACCAAGGATGAACTCCGTTTCGAGAAAGACGCGGTTAAAATCGTCTTGGAAAACCGGGTGGACGATCTTGTTCCGCACTTGATCCCCTCGGATCGCGAACACCTGTTGGAGTTCGCGGACGCCGTGAACACACACATCACGAACTATGCGAGGTCGATCCAGACGGAGTTCGAGTCCCTGTTCGTGGGGAATCCCTCGAAGAAGGAATTCGCGGAATCAATCAAGAACAATCCCCGGCGTGCGTTTCTGTTTCAGGAACACGCGTACCGTTTTCCCCCGTTGGACCGAAAGACCGGGGAAACTGTCGTGAAGGTTCCGGTTCGGGATTTCATTGTCGAGACGATTCTTACACATACGGGATCGGGGCCGATGCTAGAACAGGTTCGATATTTGTTCGGTGCAGAATGGATCCCGATTTTATTCACAGGCGGTGATGATGCGTAAGCCGATCAAGGTGAGCCAGATCACTCTGGTCATAGAGACCGACGAACACCGGTACGAGTACCGTGATAACGGGAACTGTATGATATGGAAGAAGGAGTTCCCGGGGTTACTCGTGCGGCTCGTACGGTTTGCGATCAACCACCTCAATCTCGCGGAACTCATCAACGCTCATGTGTGGCGGCTTCGGATAGGTGATTCCGTGGGTGATGCCGTGGGAAGTCTTAGTGCGCGCCCGCCTCACGACTAGGGCTGCAAAGTTTCGGTTTCGGACTCGACCCACGAGAAATGGGAACTCGATGTTCCGCCGTGGCTTCACTGAGGGGAATCCGAAACGTACAATACGGACACATTCCTTTTTGTTTTTTCCACGCGATTCCCTTGAGGATTTGACGTTCTTTCTGATCCCGGAACCCGGCACGTTTCGTGATCACATCATGCCGGATGGACCGTTCTTTCTTCGGCGCGGGCATGGGTCTGGAGAACCGTTCTTTACCCGGTTCGGTACGCATCCGATCCTGAAACGCTCGTATAGCGCGGAAACCATCCGGAACGTTCATCACTCGCCCTCCACATGGAGTTGATAGCTCCCGTTGCTCAATAGAAATTCACGAATCCGGTTTGCCACCATCTTTGGGGGCATGGAATTCCAATACTCGTACTGGAGAGGATCAAATAGGTATTCCGCCGCGCCCTTGCCGATACCAAATAGTCCCGCTGCGATGTCATCCTCGTCCCAATCCGTGTAGAATTTGAATTGGAAACGGGCCATCTCCCCCGGAGTGGGGCACCCACAGGGTTCCGCCAAGTACCATTCCAGTTTCAATTCCGACCGGGGGAAAAGGTTATCCAATACGCACCACGAGATCGCATCTGCGGTGACTTTCCCCTCGTGGCGGTGCGCGTAGAAACGCATATCGATACCCGTTCGGGTGTTTCCACGAAGCCGTCCAGATGTTTCATCAACTTGGAGAGACGTTTTCGGTTACGAATCATCCATCCATCACGTTTCAAATTGGGTTCATTGATCGCAACTATCCTAACCTAGTACGTGTGGGAAAACCTCCCCGTGCACGTACCCCTACTGACACCAAATCAGTGAAGAGAATGTACCCGTGGGGCGCGGAAAGTCAACCGTTGCTTTTCAAATCCCCGGGGATACATCCCATGGGACCTATACTTGATTGGTATGGAAATCCGTATCATGCGATGGGGCGAGGAAGCCTGTAAACGAATTCGAACAATGGTAGGACTAAAATGAAAAACCCACTCATCACATTCCTCTCGCGGTGGTTCCGCCCCCATCCCCTATACCGAGTCCAAACGATGGTTCAGAAACTCGTTTTGGATCAGGATGGGAACCTCGAATATGGAGATTTTCGCCTCAATCCGGAGATGACTGGCGCAATCACTGGGGGATACGAAATCGATGAGATGTTCATCCAAGGGGATTTGCTCTCCTACTTGGCCCACACCGGGCAGTTCCCGGGGCTTTACTTGAAATCCATATTCGGAAAGAACCGTCTGATTCCCACCCGGGATTCCGACACACTGGTGTTCGCCGCAGCAAATGCATTCGAGATCAGTCTGCAAGACGCAGCGTGGCTCTTGCTGGAGGAAAAATATCCCGTGGGTATGACCAAACCCACTATTCTCGCTCGGGTAGCGCATTTGATTAAAAAGTACTGTTGACATGATAGGCGGAACCGCCTAAGTAGGTACTGTTAGATTGAAAGTTTAGTAATAGCTGACGAAGACTCGGGGGCGGTACCCGACACCTCCACTAAGCACCCCGTGTAATGGACTATAAAGTCGGGATGCTTAGTGGGGGTGAAACAGGCTCGATTCGCAGTAAAAAGCTAGACCCGGAGATTTCTCCTAGACCTAACTGGTTGGCCGACTGGCTATAATAACAGTCAACGCTTCGGCGATGAATGACAATGAGGCTTACGTGCTCGGAAACGAGTACGAGGGAACCGAGAGCTACGCTCTCGCTGCCTAACCAAGTTGACGGTGTCTGATCCACATAGCAACAGGACGGATCGGGAAAGGGAGCCTTCGGGCTCCCTTTTTTCTTACTCTTATGAAAGCGGAACCTTTGTTGCCGCTACTTCCGCCATCCATGAATGCAGATTCCATAGGCCCAGCTATCTCGGTTCCGGTGTGTTGATTGTATGCTTTTCGGTCATTTTTGATTACGTTTTGGGTAACACGTCGTCCTTTTTCCACGGCGTGCATCTGAGCCTCGTAACCGTCAAGGTTGCGTTCGTCTTTGTCTTTTAGCGACGGCATGAAAATGGTTCGTGTATGTGAGGCTAGAGACATAATAATGGAACAGAAGCACATGGACGAGTTAAACAAGCGGTTTCCCCTGCGGGATCGATCCGGGTGAAAAATGCACATCATCGCGACTGATTTCGAATCCGTACAGCGCCACTCCCTGTATGGGGAATTTCTTCATGTAATATACACGCTTCATCAAAATTAACAAGAAAAATTGCACAAATTGGTAAATACCCGTGAAAGCGAGGATACAATGGAACAGCCCAAGGCGAGCTACGCGACTCTGAGAAAGTTGAAAATTATCGAGCAGAAGTTTGGAGCGGATTGGCCCCTGCGATTTCCCAATCGCAAAGTCGATTCCGTCTACAACGAGGTCATCGGGGACACCCGTAAGAACCTATTTTGTAAGATTGATTCCGGAATCAAAGACAATCTGGACGAAATGGTGGAATATCACAATTCCAGCATGTCCGACTTTGTCGAACAGCTAATCAGTGCCGAATACGACCGCTATCTGCACAATAAACAGATCGGCACGAAAAACTTCGTCTCCTCAATTACATCTCCTAGCTAAGTCAATATTGCATATCTACTTCGTGTAGAACATTGCTGCACTGCACTAGAATTGGCTCCTCTTGGTCCCTACATAGATCAGGAGGAGATTGAGATGTTTGAGAGATTGAAGAGATTGTTGGGGAAGTTGCGGGAATCGTACCGGATGAGTACGGATGCGGATTATGCGTATTTGAATCGCGCACAGGATACTGCGGATTTGGAGCGTCGGATGCGTGAATTGAATACTCGGGGGACAACGACGTTGTTTTATACGCGATGAAGAAATTTTGGAAATTCGTCCGTGCGGTGGTGGAATCCGTGATCGAGGGACGTGAAAAGGCCGCGCGGGCGCGTCGGTATCCGTTCGGTCTCTAGGGTTGATTTCTCGGTCTGTTCCGATATATTCGGGGCATGATTGAGCAACACATATATTACGTCGAAGTGGATCGAGCCACTTCCTTTTGGGATCGGTACGCCGAGTCTGCTCTGTCCTTCCCCGCGTTGTTTTATAAACATGAACTGATCGAACAAATCTATCCCCGTGGGGAGAATCTCCGGCTGCGTCGGTTGAAGCGTATCAACACGATAGCCACCGTGGATCAAACTGTGGAATTGTGGGATAGTTTATTCTGTGGACGAATCTATTATCGGGCCACCACGAAGCTCTCGTTGATCCATCAGGGTTGGCCCAGTGGGAAGAGTATCGAGGTCGAAGGGATTATCCCGGACGAGACCTACCACATGGTTGAATCCGCGTTGGAGTGTACGGGTCTTAGAAAACTCCGTATGAGTTTTCAACATATTCCGGAAACCATCTGGAATCTTGATCTCATCGTGAATGGTGATCGAACCGGAATCGACTTCGTCGTTTTAGAGGGGGAAACCCTCGACCATGAGGCTCCCGCTCCGTTTGTGCTCTTTCCGGAACTCCAAGCAAAACGGGTGAAATATCATTCCGCTTATTCGAATGCGAATTTAACATCTGCGGAGAATCGTGCCGCACTCAGAGAGAACCCGTGGATCGACTGAGGAGATTCAGATGAAGTTATTGAACCATTCGGTGAACCCCCGATATCCCATGGTCGGAGTTGGGGTATTCGTGTTCGATCCTCGGGGGAGAATTCTCCTCGGCAAGAGGCTTTCCCGATATGGTCGGGGTTTCTATTCGCTTCCCGGGGGAAAGGTGGATTGGAACGAAACCGTTCGTGATGCTGCCGTGAGAGAGCCTCGGGAGGAGACGAATCTCACGGTTACCAATCTGGAACAGGTCGGCTACTGTGATGAGATTCATCCCGAACAGGATATGCATTTCGTCACCCTGTACTGGATGGGCGATGTAGAGAATGTTTCGGTTCTTGAGAATACCGAACCCACCAAATGCGAGGGGTGGATTTGGGTGTATCCGGATCATTGCGATTCTCTGAGTCCGGTATGTCCCCCACTTAGCTCTTTCCTTGTCTCCCCACAGAGCTATCTCATTCGTAAGAAATCCTACGATAAGCAACTTCAAAACAGTTCACTCTGAGGTAGTCATGTCCGAAGCCTGTGTGGTTCAGTCGCTAAAGACTGATATGTATGTGATTCGTGAAACCGGAAACGGGCAGGTGAATTACCGATCCTCCACGGTTGCCGAAGGACGAACCACCCGGCACGTCACTTCTGAAATCAACCGTGCGGATATGTTTCGGACTCAAGAATCCGCCATGGATCATTTGATATTCACGCTTGCCCCCGCGTTGGATAAGAATTTGGATTTCACGGTGATGCCAGTGACAATGGTACAAGAGATCACGACCAATTATCACCTCGGCGACGAAACCTTCCATACGCGGGTTCCCGGTCGATCTCTGTTTGACTCCGGGATGGAAACTCGATCTTCAGGATCGATACTCGATCTTCAAACAATAGAGGGGCACTAAAGATGAGTATGAACCAGACGGCTATCATGTCGTTTCTTGGCAAGCCGAGGAATCGTGTGATGCTCGATACGAGCTACACCAACGCGTTCGGTCGCACACCGGGGAAGATTGCCTCGTTGCTGCGGAACGATCCCATGATGATTTCGGGCGGTATGGGAATGGTCGGCAAGACCAAGGCCAAGGCTCACGCAGCGGCGCTTCGTGCGTTGGTCCGTGAGAAGCAGGTTTCCGTCAAGGTCCTGCACGAGAAGGGCGAATCCCCGATGGTGATCATCACCATGAAGAACTCCCGGGGTCGTAAGGCCGAGGAAACCGCTCGGGTGATCACGGCGGAGAAGCCCCGCAAGAAGCGCAAGTATACGCGCCGTACACAGGCGGAGATTCTCGCCGAAGCGAACCGTCCCAAGCGGAAGTACACCAAGCGGTCAAGCGTGACCACTGAGGCGGCCCCGGTTCAGGAGCCGTCGTGATCGAGACGGAAACCCGATCCGGTTCCGGTGACTTCGATTCCGGTTCCCGGCGACCATGCCACGGCCTAACCCGTCAATATTGACGACCCCCAAGGGGACACGATCATCTGTTGGGTTCCAAAGTGTCAATTCATCAAAGTCATAAGACCCCGATTTATGTGACCTAGCGCGGCTAAATCAGATCGGGTGAAGACCTGACTCAGTCATCCAGCGGGCGCTTTTTGACGTTGCCGTGGATTTCATTTCGAAAAACCCATCGCTTGGCGTCTTACGAGGGACAGGAACGACCCCCGATTCCTTATCTAGATGGAACCTATTAGGTGAAAGTCAATGGGCAACCTAAGAAAAGGACGTTCGAGGGATTACCCCTCGTGGATGCAACGAGGCCCCTCATTCTGGTTGTCAAACTAAGCGATGTCTCAAAGGGTAGGGCAAAGATGCTAGTGCCATATAGACCACCGAGCCGGAAACACGGACGCAAACGGGGAAACAAATGGGCGCATCATATCTTTGGAAAATAAACAACCTCGACAAGTACCATATCTGCAATAAAGCACATTAAATCCTCTTGCCACGGAATGATCACACGAATAGTGTGCCATATAGACCACAACGCCGGGGAAACCAAATGGGCGCATCGTATCTTTGGAAGATATTTTCATTCAAACGGGCGAATCGCTCGGATCGAATAGGAGGCCTCGGACTGAACGGGGTGTTCTACTGGATGATCTCGTTAGATAGTTTGCAAGAATGGGTCAACGACGGAGGATACGTCGTAGACAACTCTGATCAGGAATACACCCTCGCAGAATTCATCGATTTCGTCGGAAACTGTTTCCAGATTTTGAACGATGCAGGCCCATCTGGAGAATTCGCAAACGCCTAGAGGCCGTATAACCTATCTTTGGTAGGCATAAACCGTCATATCTCAAACGCAATCTAGCCTCCAAGCCCTAGGTCAGGGGCTTTTTCTTTCTGCGCCCCACGCCACTGACTTTCGGGGTCGTGTGATCATTCCGTGGCAAGAGGATTTAATGTGCATTATTGCATATCTCGTTTATACGGAACGTAGAGTCCGTAGCCGGGACGTTTCTCCTCGGGAATATCTCCGGTGACGAGCCACATCACGGGACAGTAAGTGGGATCGCCCCAACCATCGTAGGTGTAGCCATCCGTGAAGAACACGACGATCCGGGGTTTGATATTTTTCTTCTTCATCCAATCCCAGTTAGAGGCGAAGCTCGTACCCCCACCGCCTTTGATGTTCTTCAAGAACGGCTCAAGCGCCATGAGGGTATTTCCGCCCCGTTTGGTGATGAGGGTTACGGATTCCTCCGCAACCCCACCATCAAAGGACCACGCCAGCACTGTGAAATCTCCCATCGCGTCTAGGATACCTTTCAACTCGGAACTCGCCTGTGTGAGTTGTTCGATGCCCATAGAACCGCTCGCGTCCAAGATGAACGCCATGTCGATCTTCTCCCGGGTCTTTCGAAACCCCGGCACCGAGATACCCACTTGAAAGAATGACCGGTTGGGATTCATCATCGAATACCCACGGACCTTCACCGACTTCACGAAGCGCCGGAGCGCACTTCTCCAATTGATTTGGGGCTTCATCAAATCGTTGATGATGCGTTCCACCCCCTCGGGCAGTGAACCGGCGGATTTCGACGCCTGTTCGTGTTCTTTATGCGCGGTATGTGCTTGATGGGTGATCCTAACCATGCGATCTTCGAGTTCTTTGAATTGATCACCCGGCAAGGTAATAGTGATTTCCCCATTCTCGCCTCGGGTAATCGTGGGATCTGAACCCGCCGCGCCCTTCTTGATCTGAACGTGAGTGTCGAATCCCCCCTCTCCATGATCGGGTTTGGGATCGGGCTTCCCGTCTGGACCCACCGAACCGGGCATTCCCCCATTCGCGCACTCGGGATCGTCCTTGAGGAGCATGTAGATTTGCTCCACCGTGAGTCCCCGGTACTTGGGATTACGCAGACCCCCTACGGAGGTGGGGAACATTCCAATCCCGGCATCGATCAACCCGTTGTTGATGTAGAAATCCGCCGCGTAGTTGAATTTCTTCTGGTCAATCGGATCACCATCCGCATCTACGCCCTGACCCCGGTACCATCCATTCAGGGCGACATGGCGACCCAAACAGTGCATAATCTCATGCGCGATGATGAAGAGAATTTCCTGATGAGGGTTTCCCGTCTTCGCCAACCCCGCTTGGTTCCCCGGGGTCAGAATGGCTTGGATGAACCCGACATCGTAGAATACGTGTTCACCGTCCGTGCAGAATGTCCCGATAATTCCGGTGGGGTCTTCCACGAATTTGAGATTCACCACCCACGTACCCCAAAACGTATAGTACTGGAGCATCAACGCGCGGACCTCGATCAGAAGATCGTACACGGGCTTGTTCGTGTACGTATCCGTGACATGTCTCTTCCCCAAGGGAAATTCCGGAGGAATCTCTCTATGAAGAGGGATCGTCAGAGTGGTGTTATTGGTCATCGGTGTGACGAGTGAACATTCTTCTGGAGCGACATGATCGCGGTGGCGTATTTCTTGAACCCCTCGCAGATCAATGCCGATCCCTGCACTCCCATCTTGGATTGCATCATACTCACGGCGAGGTACTGAATATCGTTGGGGAGATTCTTCGTGATGAATTTGAAGAACCCCTCCCGTGCGGTATCCCACCGTTCCGTACCCCGACCACGACCACCATTGGCCCATTCCACCGGATAGATGTCCTTGCCCATTTTCAGGGCCAGCATGATCGCAATCATGTACTGGGAGGGGAGATCGAAATCTCGATGGATCGCGACATCCTCGTTTCGGAAAATAGCCTCCAAGTCGGGAAGCTTGTTCCGGACGGAACGAAATCCAATAAAGGCGGTGCCCACGGTGGCCCCAATCTGGCCGATGATGAGAGTCTCTTGATCATCGACGGAGAATTCGTTTCCGAAATCCTCCACCGCGTTCAACTGTTCCGCCAAGAACGACCACGAACGCGGGGTAGCGAACCCGTTGTTGCCATCGGTCAATTCACTCGATTCATACCGATGAAGATACGCGGACCCATAATTGGTCAAGAATGCGATGGTCTCGGGATTCGCGCGCCCGGAGTTGATCTCGTAGCTGATCCATTCCGTGAGCGAGTGGACGAGCTTCACGTGGTTGAACCGATTACTCAGCGGCCCCGACATGGGATTCGTAAAAGCCCCATCCTGTTCCATGTTACCCGCCGCAACCACGGGACAGGTCGGCGGCAAATCATACTCACCCACGCGACGATCCAGCACGAGTTGCAACGCCGCCTTTTGAACCTCGATGTCAGCGGCGCTGATCTCGTCCAAGAACAGAATAGCCCGTTCGAAAAGTTCCACCGTGCATGAGGTGCCAAAATCGATTTTCGCTCCCGTCTTGGGAGAAATTCTGGCACTATTGGTGGGATCGAACACGTCGATAGTGAATTCGTCCGTGATGTTCTTTCCCGATTGGGTGACACGGAAATCGAGGTTCTCCGAATAGGGGAATCGGAATGCGACATCATAGGGGTCCGAGAAGAACACCCGCGAGTGTTTCACATATCCCGGCAGGTAGCTCGATGGCATCCACTTAATGGTATCGTCGGAGAGACGAACCACAATACCCTTTACATCGGTAGGGTCATATTGGGGCAGATGGAGCGCAACCAGACGGGCACCCCGCTTTTCGGCGAGTTGACGAATCACGTCAGTTTTGCCCACCCCGGGGGAGCCCCAGATCATCACGGCGAGCATTCGCTTCCACCGCCCCTTGGGGGTCACGTCCGCCAAGGCGAACCGCAGATATTTCTCCAATTGCGCCGGGGTCAGTGTTTTCGACACCTTCCGCTGATTCTTGTCGTTATTTTCGGCGATATCAATATCGAATTTCTGCTGGGCGGGGAGGGCGGAATTCGCTGCTGTACTCGACCGGGCCATGGTTCCTCTGGGTTATGTTCGAAACGAATTTACTTCGTTCGATCCTGAAGATCGAGTATCGATCCTCTTGTAAACGTTCGTAAACTAATAAGGTTACGCTGGTGAGTCCATATATTCTTTGAATAATAGCTTGTCAAATCCACGAATGTCTACTAGTGGTCAATACTGAACAGGTGGTTAGTTTCATCAACCTGTTGAAATCATTCGTTTATATTCGAATTTCGTATTTTTTGAGCCCCAATGGTTGATCAAAAAAAGTAAAAACGATGTTTTTTCGTTTTCTTTATGGGCCGATACGCCCGGAAAGTCATCCAAACTGCGACTTTATGGCCGAGGAAATACGGCCCGAATAGAACGGGAGAACACGCATCACACGGTTGAGATGTTTACAGACCGCGCCCCGTTGCCTTGGATTGCGGGTCACCGGGGGGCGCTCCTCGGGGTAGATCGCGGAATCCAACACACTCAATAGGTATTGGTACCCGAAGAAGATAAAGCTCGGACAGGTGCAGTGGAGTTTGATATTTCCCTGCCAGAGCAGCATTCGAGCCTTCTCGACGGAGTCGTTGAAGCCCTCGTCCTGACCGATCTGATCCCATTCGACGAACTGGACTTGATTCTGGTACTTGATCCCGTTGGTGTCGAACTTTGAGGAGGGGACGAGGAAGTTCAAAATGCCATCCGTATCAATATCCACGTACTCGACACGCTTGAGTTCGTCGGCGCGGATTTTCTGAGAGAGAAACGATCCATCGATCAATTGAGCGATGTCACGGTAGGTGTACTCGTTGAGGGTGTGATAGTCACGAAGATTCACCACGAGTCCGGGGTTAAATGCCGCAGATACGTGATCGATGTCATTCAGATCAACCGCGTGCGAACATTCAGTGTGATTCCATTGTCCCTCTTGGAGCGACCGCGTACCGACTATTTTCACTTATCATCCTCCACGGGGGGTTTGGCCGATCCACCCTTGAGAGCCTCCAAGGTGGGATTCGCTGCACTTGAAGTGTCCAAGTCCCCCGCCGGGGGTTTGGCCGATCCGGTTTCCACCGTCACCTCGGTCCTGACCGAGGGGGCACGACTCCCTTGAATCATCTTGGGAACCGCCACCGAAGACAAAACGAGGAGAAACCCCAGTGCCACGAACTCAGGGAGTTCCTTCAAGGCCAGTCCGAAGGTCTTGAAATCCACTGGGTATTTCCATGCCAGCCAAAATAAGTACCCAAACCCGAACAGAATGACTGGACGAATCAACCGCAACAGGGCATTCATGACGATGTCAAACGTGGTCAGTTGCACAACAGGGACACTTTCACCGGCAGTCGTAGTGGTTTGAAAGATGTTGATGAATTGACCGAACCGAGACAACAGCGGTAGCATTTCCTTATCCCCATGGGGTATTTACCCAATCAGACCCTCATTTATGGGTAGCCCCCGGATGATTTCTTGGACCTCGGATTCGGTCAAATCCTTGATCTTGTTGGTCCATCGGTCGATACGAAGGTCCTTTTTCAACTCCTCCCGTAGGGGTTGGGGCCATTTCTTCCACTTCACCCACCGGTGCAGATCGTGTTCCTTGTTCAAGCGGGGCTTGAATTCCTTGTCCACCCGGATCAAGTACCCTCGGTATTCGACTTCTTTTAGGACGTGTCTAACCCACTCGCGTTTGATCAGAGGACCCTTGATCGGCTTCAAGTATTTCAATTCTTCGCGAAGTTCTCGACGCAATCCTTGCTCCCAAGTCTCTCCCTCGTCGATCTTTCCGCCGGGGGTTTCCCAGTCACCGACGCGAGAGTCCTCTTCCTTGGATCGACGCACGAACAAATACTTCTCGGTGTCCTCGGCGTAGAACAATGCCCCGCAGGCTTTCTTCTGACGCGCCTCCGTGAGCATGGTGAACAGGTCATGTAGACGCATCGACTAATCCTCTAATAAGCTTGTCCGTGGCGGGGTCTTTCAGAAGAGCCGCGAGTCCGAAATGCAACGGCTGGGGCCAATCCCCATATTCGACCCAGCGGGCTCCGGTGGATTCCCAGTTCAACCGTGGTGTGAACTCGTGAGGCACGATGGCGATGAAATTCGAGTAGCGGAATCCCGAACGGGCGTCGTTGAACACGAACGCGGGAATCATTTTGCTCACATTCGTGCACCCACATTCTTCCATGATTTCTCTCTTGGCGGATTCCATCGGGTCCTCACCTTCGTCGATGGCTCCACCCCAAATCCCCCATGTGCCGGGTTGTTCAACCTCGGAGGAACGATGAGCCACAAGAAACCGTCCGGTGGATTTCGAGAAAATCAGCGCACCCGAACCCTGCTTGCCATAAAACCCTGTTTTTTCTAGAGCCTCTTGGTGTTCGTTTTCCATCACGGCCTGCCCGTGCTGATCGATCAATCCCAACCGAAGAGCGGCGTCGTAGATTTGGTTCCACTTGTGATCCGCGAGGAACCCCGGCTCGTTGAATTTTTGTTTCACGATTGCATTGAATTGAGACCGGTCCTCGGAGGTGGCCCACTCACGCCGATTGAACGGGGTGATGATGGAGAACCCAGTGTTTCCCTCGGGCGCGACGATGCGGAACGCCTTCCCCAAGAGGGTATCGAAGGGCAACGGAACTCGTTGGTCTGCGCTTCGAGCCACTCGTACGTTCTCGAACGACTCTCCCAACCGGGTACCCAATCGGCCCCGACGCATCAAAGCCTCAACCTGTCCTCCGTCGAGGTCTTTCAAATGCTTGTCGTCTCCCCACGTGTCTAGACCGGCGATGCCCCAAACCTCGACCCCGTGGGTGCTCAACCAAAGCAGCGTGGCTTGTGCCTGCTTCAACGAGTACGCTTCCAACTCCAGCGATCCCTCGTCTCCCCACACCCGGGTCCAACCCTTTTTGGTCATGAACTTCCGAAGCTCGTCGTCCTCGTTCATCTCATCCTTGATCGCACGGTACTCGGACGGACTGTGACGAATCGCATGAGCGATCCTCGTGCAATACTTGGAAAATGGTGTCCCGTGACCGTCCGGGGGCAGATCGAATTTAGTGGGATTCGTCGCCACCATGGTAACGTGAGACATTCCCGCAGTCAGCGTGTACCGATCACTCAACGGATTCACCCACATCCCATCGGTCCAATCCTCCGGGAGTGCGGAGGAGAATTTCTTCACCAACAGGGATTCCTTGACGTGCATGTCCGGGAAGTACGCCTTCCAATCCCACTGCCCATCGGGATGCCGCAGGTATTTCGCGTAGGTTTCTTTTGAGATCGGAGACAGGTTATGCTTCAACCGATACCCATTGAGGAACGCCATTGATCGAGGGCCGTACGCGTGCGGGGCTATTTGATGAATCTCACGACGAAAAACGGGATCGTTATTGTCGTCATCGTTCTTGCCTCGCTTTGTGCGCTTCGCCAAGGCTCGATCCAATCGCCCCATTGAGTGCTCACTCGGTCCGATGGGACCCCCCGAGCGGGGATCGATCTTCCCACGACTTTTCACATAGGCTTGGTACTGTTCCACCCGCAGCGGGGGTAATCCCCGCTCCGCCCGCAAGGCGTCCACTCGGTCCAAGGTGTAATCCCCCCTGTGGGTGAGACCATCCCGTTTCATTTGGATCATCTCCTCGGCGGTCACCGCAGGTAGGCGTTGTTCCTTTCGCCAGTGGTTCCAGTTCTGGAGGTCTTTTTGCGCTTTCATCGCTGCCAGATGGGATTCCCGTGTCTGTCGGGGCTGGGTTGGGGGATTATCTTTTATCTCGTGCCACGAGGACGTGACCTGTGCGAACACGTCTTTGAATTTCTCATCCCGACCGATGCGGTTTGTGATCTTTCCCTGTGGGGTTCGAATCTCAAATTTCGCCACGTATCCATCCGCGCCTTTGAACCACTTGTGCGGCTTCTGACCAATCTTGAGAGTGTCCATGCGACGACGGATAGTCGAGTCCTCTAGTTCTAGTTGGATACTCTTCCCCTGCTTGGTCCAGAACATCTTCCCGCCGAACCCCGTAGGTTCGGGTTTCCCCACCAGCGTGTCTTGTATGGCCTGCGCGATGTGTGCGGATATTTTACGCATCAACGGCTCGTTCGAATCATGCTTTGCCGTGGTCATGGGTCCGAATGGACGCATCGCTTGATGAACCCGATCGGGATTTTTAGTATCACCCTGCTTGATCCCACGGGGTTCCCGAAGGGTGAACATCTCGATTATCTTGAACGCGCCCCGGGACAAGAACACCATCTGTTCGGGTTCGCGATCATTCACCGCCCCGGTTCCAGTATCCTGAATGGAATCGTATCCGGCTTTCCGGAGGAGTGCGGTCTGCTCCTCCCCGGAACGAGTCGTCCATTCCTTTTTCCGTTCCGGATCGGGTTTGGAATAATCCAACTGAAACGCACTCATGAACGTCTTGGCAAAGCGCCACTTCCCGGTCCACCGATGCTCGCGTCGAATCTTACTCAGGGTGCGATCATCCATATGGATATCCATCCGGTAGAGAATTCGAGACACATTGTTATCGTTCTCGATATCCTTCATGTAGAGGGGGTTTTTCGCATTACTCCGAACGACATGAAGATAACGGGCATTATGGCCGTACCACAAATCGGCGGGGTTTTTCAGCACGTACTCGATGGGATACGTGTAAAGCCCGATGGGATCGCTATGGTCGGGCGATCCCACGGAATTCTTATCCATGGGGGAATCGCGAAAATTGGAAAAATGAACATATAACGAATACTGCTCGATACTCTTGTCCCGGACGAGTTTGCGATATTTCGCCAAAAATTCCTGAAACCCCTTCGGGGCGGTATCAAGCACGCGTATCTCGGTCAGGGGGAGTTGGTCGAGTTTCATTGGGATTCCTCGACGTATTTATGGTTTTTCTATCTTCCATCCCTTATGCAGTCTATTCATCAAACAGGCTTGCCGCATATTCGCGGGTATTAGATTTCTTTCCTTACAAAACCTAGATAAATTGGATATACGTGATATTTCACCATTTGGTGAAGTAACAATCCAGTCATTGATCTTGGGTTTGGTATTTGCACGATTTTTATACATCTCCCGAATTTTTCCATCGTGGCGTTTCCAAAATTCCTCGTGATCCGGAATTTCCGCCCCTACCGGGTATGCGCGCCAACGACGATGGTGTGGGAGCCGACCAGATTTCACCGAAATCATTTCAGCCTTATCGAGATCATGAAGAGAACAAAAGTCCTTCATCCCGGTCACCTCGTAGTGAACGCCAAAGGGATCAACCACCGCACAGGCGGCATTCCCGACTTGAATGGATTTGGCCTTTTTTACTTTATTTTTGAGTGCTTGCTTAATTTTGATTTTGAATTCGTCGGGTGAGTCAATACACTCGGGGAGTTCGTAGTAACATCTCCATCCCCTGTGATGTAGATATTTTCCCGAACGAGTACGCCGCATTGCGTGATAATCCAGTCCTCTGTGAAAACAAAACGTTTTCAACGACGATATTTGATGAATATTTCCTTCTGGATCGATAGCAACATGAGCCTTTCCCTGCTTCAACGAGTACGCTTCCAACTCATTGGAATTTCGAGGCGTTTTCCGCCCTCGACTATCTCCTGAACGGTCACGATGCTGTCTTGTCGTAACTGCGCCCCATATCTTCATGCTTATATTGACCGCCGCCTCCCATGCTTCCAACACGGCAACCATATCAGACATTTCCCAAAGCTTGGGCGTGACGCCTGCCGCCATCGCGGGCGTCATCTTCAGCGTCTTGTGGATGCGAAATTCCAATCCGAGTGGGATCGATGTCGGGGTAAATAGGCATGAAGATATTCCATAAAAAGATGTGATTCCGAATTTAGTCACACCTATTTACCGAGGACTTCTAAAATGGTGTTTGATGAAATTCTTGCAAAAACTCTGAAATGGGAAGGCCACGACCTTTATACTGATGATCCAATCGATCTTGGTTCAGCTACCAAATTCGGCATTACTATAGCCACACTGTGTGTGTGGAGAAAGCGACAGGTCAGTAAGGACGAGGTTCGGACGTTGACCCGGGAAGAGGCGATTGAAATTTATCAAACCATGTATTTCAAGCAGCCTTTGTTTCACTTGCTCCCCGAGTGTCTACAGGGTCCGGTATTCGACTTCGGCGTCAATGCGGGTCCCGGTCGTGCGGTGAAGTCGTTGCAGACGCTTTGCAACAAGATCGGAGCGGGTGGTGTGGTCTCGGTAGACGGCGGCCTCGGTCCGTTCACGTTGAAGGCGGTTCAAACCTGTTTGGATCAGGTTGGTGAAACCACCATGGTGAACGCGTATCAGGATGAGCGTCAGAATTTCTACAACGCCATCGTCGCGAACAACCCGAGCCAATCTCGTTTTATTCATGGATGGACAAATCGAGCCAATGATTTCCGAATTCCGGGTTGACCCGAATCATCCTGAGTGATATCTGTTCCGAATGGAATTGATATCATGAGCGATATGTGTGGCTGTGAGAAATGCGTTGATGAACGCATTGATCTAATGCGTGCATTGGGGGACGAGGAACACATGCTGTTCCGTCCCAACATTCTGGGTTGGAGTTACGGCTGCGGTAAATGTGGGAACAAACGCTGTCCGCATCACACCGATCATTTACTTGAATGCACCCGAAGTAACGCCCCGGGACAGCCGGGGAGCAGCTACACTCTAACGCTAGATCGGGATATCCTCGTGCACCCGTACACCCCGTGCGAGGCTCGTGTAGCCGCGTTCCTTTCCGAAAAGGGAAACGGTGGGGGTAACGATCCCATTGGTTTCTTGATGGCCTCCCACGATTACGCCATTGCTGAACGAAACGCCCTTAGAGCCGAGAAAACAAAGGACGACCAATGACCATGATGGAGAAGCTTCGGGCGGATCAGTTGGCCGCGCGAAAGGCACATGATGTGAACCGCCGGGAAGTGCTCACCTCGTTGCTTGCGGAATCCGCAGCGGTGGGAAAGAACAAGGGAAATCGGGAGACCACGGACGAAGAAGTCCTCCAAACCATCCGCAAGTTCCTCAAAACCGCCGAGGATAACAAACTCCTTTACCCGCCCGGTGAAGCCTTGGAGAAGGTTCTTCGGGAGATCACCATTCTTGGGGCTTATTTGCCCCAGCAGATGAGCGCGGATGATATCCGTGCCGTGGTGGTCAAACTTCTGGAAACCGATCCTACGGTCCAAATTGGGCCAGTAATGAAGCATCTGAGGACGAACCACTTGGGCCAGTACGACGGAAAACTCGCCCAAACCGTGATTACCGAAGTCCTTAGAAAAAATAGTTGATTTCGGAAACGGTTACCATATATAGTGGGTATGGTACCCGTTTTCCGTCTTGACATTCAAGGTCTTGCCTCATTCCCTGCTCCGGTGACGGTGATCAAACACCTGAGTTCGAGCCTGAAAAGCTTTCAGGTGGAAGAGGTCGAGATCGAGGATATCACGCGTAAAATGCGACGAATTCTCGTTTGTTCGGGAATCCCGTCCAAGGCGGGTCTCCGGGAGAACCGGGTTCTGGTTCGATTTCAGATTCATACGGATATTGGGTTGTTGAAATCTAAGTTTCCCAATGGGAAGCTCCTTGGACAAGTCAAATTGACGCCGGAAATTCCCCTTTACGTGTATCGGGAAGAAAAGGTTTGACATAATAGGTTACCACCTGTATGTTCTGGGTCATGGGAACATACGTCGCTTTCACCACTCAAGAAATTGAAGCCTTTTTCAAGGCCACGGGTATTCCGGCTGAGAAGAAGGTCATTCCGGGGGTTTACGAATCCGTTTATGACATCCCCGTGGTGGGGAAGTCGGGTCGGAAGTTCCCCGCGATGGTCCGGGTTTATTCCAGCATTGCTCTAGGTGAGGATCGGACCCGCGAAGTCGGTACCGATGCGATCCGGATTCAGCTTCTCAACACCGCATTCAAGACGGATCGATTCCCCGATGGCGTGCCGATCAAGGGCGCGAAGAAGACGGCCTTTCGCACGCTGAACGCGATGCCTAATACACGGGATCGTATCCGCGACCTCTACGCCCGAGGGATGCGCCAGTCGTGCTCGAATTGCGCCGGGATGATGATCAAAAAGAAAAGCACATTCAAGTCGGGTGAATTCTACGGCTGCCCGAATTATAAGGATTGCCACGCCCCGACGAAGAGCGTGGATTTCGTCGAGAAGGGAATCACATGAACGCCGAGCGGATAGAACTTTTCAAGCGTTTGGCCCCCGTGGGGGGGCTTTCGGTGGTGCAAAATCGCCGAGGTGAGGAATTCTTCATCGTGAACGATCCGTGGATGGTCGCGAACCCCTCGGTGATCCAGTTCTCCTTGGGGGTGACCCTCGTGGGGGTCGCAGTCGTACTTGTTGGGGCGTTCACCACGCCCATTCTGGTCGGCGTCGGCAGCGTTTTCTTCGTGGTCGCGATGCTCATCCGAAACTTCGCTCCCCGGTGCAGCGGCCTCGAATTGTGGAACGATTTCCTCGTCCTCGGCAAAGTTTCGGAATTCGCATCGGACAGCGATTTCACGAACACCACGAGCAGTCCTCCTCAGGCTCGTACCGAACCATTGGAGATTCAATATGAACGATGATGCGAAGGACGCCCTGATCGAAGAGTTGGCATCGGCTCTCAAAGGTCTCATGGGGGTTCTCGACAACCTGACCCCAATCGGGGCTTTCGAGCTTATAACACGGCCACGGATGTGCTCGCCAATATCGAATAAAAACGAAGGAGACCCACCATGACCAAGACTTTGATCGCTACGGGTATTTTTATGTGGGATTCTAGTGAGCGCCGTTCGGACCGCTATGGGCGTTTCTATTGCGGAAGCGAGACGTACAGCGCCAAGGACAAAGTGCTACCCACGTTCGAAAGTGAGGCCGCCAAGGCTCTCATGGGAAAGCGCGTTCGCATCACGGTCGAAGTCGTGGCCGCACGAGAGAGTGGTCACATCGGTGACATATTCCATGGGATTTCACCGATGAAACCGGAGAAGGGCGATATCATCGATCTCGGCGTAGGCACTTTCGACGTGGGTCGCAACTACAATGATGATCCGGATATCGGCCTGTGTCCCAATGATGGTCGTGGTAACTGGTGGATCAATCCCCATCAGTTGTTCAAGCTTCACGATCAAACCGTGAAGGTTTTCGTGGAAGAGACACAGGACGAGTTTCGTGGAGACACAGGACGAGTTTCGTGGAGACACAGGACGAGTTCATCCCCTCGGCATTTCCGGGGGCGGTACCCACCGATGAGGCCATCAGTAATGGTGATGGCTCTCTCCAGATCAACGATAACGATACCCGGTCGTGACACCCTGAAGGGCGAAATCTTCCGGATGCGTAAAACCAATAAAATTTAACATTAGAAAATGCTCTCGGGGGCTAAATACCCCAAGTTGGAGCATTTTTTATGTCACGAACCCGTTTGCCTAATCCTTATGATCTCTCACAAACTGTGATTCGAGAGCTTGAGGCCCTGACTGGACGAAAAATTGGGTTTCCCGCCTTGAATGAGAAATTCATGGGCCTGTTGCCGGATGATCCGCCCAAGGCTCCCCCGAAGACCTCGGAGGAACTCGGCCTTAAATTGATCAGGGATTTCAACGAGCGCGAAGGGAAGATGATTCTACGGCGTTGGTTCACCAAAATCGGGTTCGCAATCCTCCTCCCGAGTGATGCGTGGTTGCCCCGGGTGATGCCGATTTTGCGAAAGTACGATCTGGAACAGTCCGGTGGACCCAGTCGTGGTCTGGATAACGAGCGACTGGTGTGGGTTCGTTCCGTGCATACGAAATTGGAATCGGTCACGCCCACACTAGAGGTGATCTACGGCAATGTCACCCAATCCGGGAAGTACGTGTTTGAGTCGGTCGATGATCTCCGTGATTATTTGGTAGACCGTGCTGGTCGTGAAGGCGTGACTGGTTCTCGATACGATCTGGAAACCGAGATCGATCAATTCTTCTCGGTCATGCCGCCCCGGCGGGATACGTTTCGAAATATCTCTCCCGGATCGGATGAACAATTCGTAGTAGAGGGACTTGCCCGATGAACCCCGATATTCCCGATTCGTTGAACAACGATCCCGATGTGTTCGTGAAGGAACTTCCCGGCGCGGGAGAGTATGGAAGCCAAGCGAGTATGGAAGCCGAACACGGGCAGCGTTTCACTTGGGAACAGTTCGTGCAGGAACATCCCGATATTCAACCCACGGAGTTGAGTGAGATTTTGGACAAGATCGTGCAAGGTAAGACTTACCATACTCAAACGTATGTGATTCAGCCGATCACGGAGAATGCCAGCGCGGGAGCGGTCGGGGCCGGAGCAATAGCCAGTTCTGGACAACCACTTGGGCGGAAGACCACCACGAGGGGATCGATTTTCACCGGGGGTCGTCCGATCACGGAAAAGAAGACTTCCATCGAGCGGGCGGGGAAGAAGTGGGCCAAGGCGATTCACCGGGGTGATATGAAAAAGGCTCAATCTATAACGGATAAGGTACGCAAGGGGGACGACATGAAAGAAGCTATTGGTGATCACCTAAACCGGGCGAAGGAATTCGTCTCTGGTAAGATCAACACCGCCGTTGATGCGGTCAGGGACAAGGCAATCGATCATCTCCCGGGTATGGACATGAATAAGGTTGATCCCTCTGCGCGGTCGGTTCATCCCATGGTTCCCGTGGGCTTGGATGATGCCATGGGGAAGATGGCATGGGGCGCGCTCGGGGTTTCGACCACGAAGAATCCCGATGGATCGTACACGTTGGCGTCGAAGACCGCGAAGCCTATGGATCGACGTTTGCTCTCCCGTATGGATGCCGTAGCACATCACCTGAACATGGACTACAAGATTTCCGACGACGAGCGTTCGGTCACGATCAGTGAACGCGGAGCCGGGGTGGATCGCGAAATGGACGTGCACGAGGCACGTCATGCGAAGCGTGAGAAAGCCGCGATGCGTTCTCCGACCACGCCGAACAAGAAGATGCAGCAGTTCGTGGGCGAGATGAAGAAATTCGTCGAAGCCGTGGCTCCGGTGGGAATGAGTTCCCCCATGGAGAAGCTTGCCACCTCCCTGTCCGCTCGGGTGATCAAGCGATTCGGTGGGCACGCTGGAGTCGGTGGCTCGTGGCGCTGGTCGGATGTGAATTATGCGATTCCGATTGTGATGTCTCCGGACATCGGTGGGTTGCTCACGTTGATCGTCTCTGCGTTCGCGGACAACACCTATACGTATCGTTGGTACACCGGGCGTCATGGTCTGGACGTGTCCGAGTTGGACCGTGCGGATCAGATCGGCGGACAGTATCTCTACGGCGGAACCCGTGGCAACGTCAACGTCATGCTCAAGGACATCGACGATAATCTCAAGGAATTCGGTCGCCGCTACGAGGAACACGAGAGGGAAAATTCCATAGAGGAATCTCACTCGGTGGGTGATCGTCTCTCGTGGGAGAAGAACGGGGTCCTCTACGAGGGACGTATCAGTTCCATCTATGGCACGCAGGCGGTTGTCTCACTCGGCGATGGTGGTTTGGAGTCCATCTTGGGCTCTGCGATCAAGGTTCGCGTTGATCTGTCCGAGTTGGCAGAGGCGAAGCAGGAAGAGACCGAGGGGAAGAACAAGAATTACCACAGTGTTTTCTTCAAGAACGATGATGGCCGATACGCTCATCATTTCGATGCGGACAACCTAGAAGATGCGAACGCGGAAATGCGTACGCTTCGGAATCAAGGGGACAAGCCCGTCCGACTGGTCGTGCCCAAGGGCGAGGCCAATTGGCACAAGCGTGACGTTCATGACTATGTGACGAGCCGTTTGAAGCGCCCGGTGAAGTAAGGGATACTAGGTTTGATCCCGGCGCTTCTTGTCCTCCAAGACAAGCGGATCATCGTATTCTAGATCGGTGATGCGAAGCTCCCGGCTTGTCGTGCAGTAGAATGTCTGTTCTCCATCCTCGGGCGTGAGGATGCGAGCGTCCAATATGATCGATGGATTGTCCCCGTAGGTATCAATTGTTTCGACACGGGCCGGATAGTTGTGCGAGGTCACTTTGATTGTGGTGGTCATTTTCGTTCTCCTAGCTGGATTTCTTTTTCGGTGATTCCGGAAACACCTCATAGGGATCGGTGATGACCTCGATCTCAACGATGGCTCCGGTTTCCATCAGAGCCTCGTTGAGAATCCCCTCGATCAATTCCTGATCGCCCTCGCGAAGGATCGCCACCAGAGGCGCGTTCTTCGCGGCTAGTTTCTGCACGTTCACCGTGATGGATTGTCCGTAAATCTTTGCCATTGTAGTTCTCCTCGTGTACATAGATGGAACATGAAAGGAGAAAGTCAATGATTCAGAATCCCCGCAGTGTATTCACGAAATTGACTTCCTCCTTGAACCGGATTCGCAAACTGGAAGAGGAAAACCAGAAACTCCGCGCGGAGATTGTGGTTTTGCGTTCTCAAAAATCATTCTGGTATTGGATTTATTGTTGGTTTCGGGCTTGACCCACGGGGTTGATCCCGGTATATTTCAATTACGGACCCGACCCCAGTTGGGGTGAAGCAGTCCGAAAATCTCTCCAATCGAGTATCTGATGAAACCCGAAACCGCCGCGAAACGCGCCGACGAGAAATACGGGAAGAACCGTTGCATCGTCGCGTTTGAAGCTCAAAAGAACCATCCGGAATGGTCCGAGAAGGACCTCGCCACCGTGTTCGGATTGACCGTCCCGGGGGTGCGTGCGGCGATCACCGCTGGGGAATACTTCCTCAAAAGCACCCTCGATGGCGCTCTTGAAGACGATCTGCGGAAACTTTTCAGTCTCCCCCCGTATCATCTGAATCCCTGTTCGGATGATGGCATTTTCGCGAAGTCCCTAGAAGCCCGATATGGGGCCTCGATTGAGGAACTCGAAATTCGTATCGGTTTCCATTTCAAGCGACAGTCGTGGGAAATGAAGAAACGAGCGATTCTCCGCTTGGCCGAAAAACAGTTGACCAAATAGGTTATCACCTGTAAGATGGCCCAGACGCCCGTCCAAGT
>Ga0163149_10000988_pt1 | contig 36932 bp, 38 predicted proteins | sample OliLakLV19MP5G1_FD_148604 | JGI IMG/M metagenome (GOLD analysis project Ga0163149, IMG submission 148604) | Freshwater microbial mat bacterial communities from Lake Vanda, McMurdo Dry Valleys, Antarctica - Oligotrophic Lake LV.19.MP5.G1 | ecosystem: Environmental > Aquatic > Freshwater > Lake >... | reverse complement strand
ATTTTCTTTCGTTCACCAAAACACAAATGCATATATGTACTCATATTTCTATTCTACAAGTGTTCTGCTTCAAAGGTAAATCTCCAAATGAAAAATGGAGAAAACCAAAGAAAAAATTTAAATTTGTACTTTAAAAAGGTTGGTGCAAGAGACTACGCAAGCCCCACCATCAACAAACTAGTTTTCTGGATGTTGTTCGAATTTTTCTTCATATTATTCGGAACCATTCTAGGCAGTTTCCCTTTTGTCGATACAACAGGCGACGGTGCGTTCGTGACTATTGCGTGCATTTTTTTTATTTCACACGTCATTCATATTGCGTATGAAATATCATATGGAAGAAGAAGTGAGAAAATCACACTTCGTGCCAAAGAAAAGTATGTACATCTATGGGAAAAAACGTACGAATACTGGAGCGAGCTGTTCGGTGAAAATCTAGAGACCGTATCTGTCATTGGTTCGTTCGACCGACGTTCAATAATACTGTGTGAGAAATATTTGACTACATCTGCAATGCAGTATAACGATGCTGTTTCCAAAATGGAAATAGAGCATTCGAAGGAATTGAAACGTGCTCACGAATGTCTTTTGTACAATATAGAGACAGGGCACAGGTCACTCATCTTGTTTGTTCTTAATGATATAAAAGGGAGACTATCACTCCTAGAATAAGATATTTCAGTGCCGTAGGACAACTACGGCATTTTTTATTTTATTTTGAGCACACTAAAATAATCTTCGATGTAGGGAAACATGGTATCACAGGCGACGAAAACGACTTTTGTATTTTTGTGGAGTTCCTTTTTCTTTTTCAAACTAGCGAGTTTCTTGAGAACGCCCGCAAACTGCATACCTGTCGAGGGCCCGACGAAAAGTCCTTCGCGGATGAGCTTGTGAGAATAAAGAAATGCGGGTTTCGTTTCGATTGGCATCTCTTCGTCCACAACACTCTCCCACGGAAGCCCAAGCTTCTTCACAGCGTCTTCGTTCCGCGGTCCGGGAATCGAATTTCCCCTTTTTATCGATGTGCCCAATACGAAAACGTCAGGGTTCTTCTTTTTCAAATATTTTGCAGCGCCTAAAATAGTACCTCCTGTCCCGAGCGATGCACAAAAAAGTCCGACGTCAGGAAGTTGCTTCGCTATTTCTTTGCCGATTATGTTGTAGGATGCTTTTGGGTTGTTGGCATTCGTGTACTGATTGAAATTGTGCCAGCCAGTTTTCTTACCCATGTGCGTTGCGTCCCAAATCCCGCCAGACGTACCGAAGACGTCCGGTGACGGTACGCCGTGCGAGATGATAAGATCGGCGCCGACGAGACGAAGAAAATTTTGCTTGTTTTTGGGAACGTCCGGCGTGATGATCGCATGCATGTGTGGAATGCCAAAGTGACGTGAGAGAACTGCGAGCGACATGACAGTATTGCCGGAAGAATATTCCACGAGATGTTTGATATTCTTGCGCTCACTCGCCGAAAGTGAATCAAGCATAAAAAACGAAGGAAGGGATTTGATGTTCGCAAGCGGTACCGTCTGCATGAGCTTCACATATATCCGCACGCCATCTTTGTGAAATGTATTGAGTCGAGACGGAAGTTCAACAAGAGGTGCGGGACCAGTCGAACCCGGTGTCAGATAATCGAGTATCGCCTTTTGTCCCGAGAAAACATTTTTCATAACTTGTATTTCACTTTAAAAACTTTTTAACTTTACAAACTGGCCATTCCCTCAAACGATTTCACGGCGGGTCCGATAAGCCACACCTTCTCAAAGTGATCACCTTTTCGTGTCAGCTTCACACGAAGGTCACCACCTTTTGCTTCAATTGCATATTCTGCTTCTTCTCCTTCTGGCAAATCTTTCGCCAACATCGCAGCAACCGCGACCGCACCTGTACCACACGCGAGCGTCTCGTCCTCTACTCCCCGCTCATATGTGCGCATCGGTATTGCACCTTCTGTAACTTTCACAATATTGACATTGACTCCGTTTGGGAAGTCTTCGTGATAGCGAATCTCACGCGCGTACGGAATGAGATCAAATTTCTCAATCTCATCTTTTGTTTCGACATAGTGGAGACATCCTGTCTGACAGACAAATCCCTCTTTGTACCTCGTCGGTATTTCTACGTCCTGCATATGTACAGCAATGTTTCCATCATCAAGTACTTCTGCTTCATATAAACATTCTTTGCCGAGAAAGCGTGCGTGGTTTGTAACGATACCCAAGTCTCTAGCAAACTGCACAATACAGCGTGTCCCATTACCGCACATCGCTTCATCACCTAGGTCCGCGTTGAAATACCTCATACGAAAATCAATGTTCGCCACATCTTCAAGCAAAATGATACCGTCCGCACCAATCCCTGTATGACGATTGCAGAGTGCGCGAATCTTTTCAACTGTCGGCTCGCCGAAAGCACCTTCACGATTGTCTATCATGATGAAGTCGTTCCCCGCACCGTGATATTTTGAGAATATGAGATTCATAATACGATTATAACACGTGATTGAATAGGCAGATTGCCATAGCAAATGTGTGACGGCCGTCACGCATTTGCTATGAGTTCCAAAATTCTACAAAATTGATATGTCAAAGCAGTTTACCTGTTTGTCTATCTCACCAACGTGAGCCATCCCCGAGGATCGAACTCGGGACCCCAGCTTTACGAAAGCTGTGCTCTACCAACTGAGCTAGGATGGCTAACGAGAAGTACTGTAACAAAAAAGCACACCCTATTCAATAACCTCAATCGGATAGATCTCAATCGCGGGCTCCTCGTGCTGAATCATTTTTTGCAATCTTTTTTCCCAGGTTCACCGCCGCTTCGGGATTATTTTTTATTCCGTTTGCTATTCGTTCTCCAACATATGCCAACTTTGCGCCTTTTTCAACTTCACCAATTCCTGTGAAATCAAGACCGAGGTCAACAGCCCCTTTTGCTCCACGGACTAATCTATCATTTTTGGATAGTTCTTCGCCAGAGAGCGTTCTTCCATAAGCACTCTCAGTAATCTTTTTGGCTCCACCAGCAAACGGAGTCGCGTCTGCAATTTGATTAAACTCTTTAGTTTGTACAATCTCAGTAATTCTTTTTTTTGCTTGCTCTAAATAAGTTCTGGCTTCATTATCTAAATCATCAAGTTTTTTATCTAGACCGAGCTGATTGTTTGTTTCACTTTTTGCTGAAGGATTTTTTAACGTAACGGTATTGTCAATTTTTTGTAATTCATCTTGATTCTTGGGAAGGGAGTCAAAATCTGTTTTTATTCTTTCTAAAATTTCTTGAGCAAATTCTTTTTCACTTTTTTCTACCTCAATAGAAGCGATTTTAGACTGCTTGTTTGATTCCAGCGCTTCAATATCATTTTCTATTTTAGAAATTTCTAAATTCATATTATCTTGCTACTTCATTTTCTAAAGTATCTTCGATTTCTTTAATCTTCACCTCCTCTATTTTTACTCTATAAGATTTTAGTAAGGACTTTTTTTTGCCTGCAATACTTTCTAGGCGTGCTTTGAAATCCTGATAAATTTTGCTAATTTCACTAATCTTGCCGTCTCTCATATGTTCACTTTAGCATTTTGTAGGATATTCTTCCAATTATCTCACTTGCAAAATCTGAAAGTAAGCCCCCCCCATCCACTCTTTGCACATATAATTCCAGAATGCGAAAACCTTGAGAGAGATCCTTCCTAATCTACTAAATTCAAATATAGAATTAGAATAAACACAGCAGGAAATACTTCGCGCGTCCCACGCTCTTGGGTCTTCTGTATCTTTTTCTACAAAACTGGAGCCGTTGAGCAGGATTGAACTGCTGACCTCGTCATTACCAATGACGTGCTCTACCAACTGAGCTACAACGGCCTATCCGAGAGCGAGGCTACTATAGCTCATTTCAATCTCTTTTTCAATTTAATTTTGAGGCAATCTTCAATATAATTTCCTTCGTTTCATCAAATGAAATACATGCATCGGTGACGGAGATACCGTGCGAGAATTTGACTTTCGCTATATTTTGCCTCCCTTCCAAAATATTGCTTTCAAGCATAAGTCCTCTGATACTCGCATATCCGTTTTTGCGAAGCTCTACGACTCTTTCGGCGACACCCTTTTGCTTGGTGTGATCCTTGCCCGAGTTTCCATGTGAACAATCAATAACGATATGTTGTGGCAATCTATTTTCTTCCAAAAGTTTTTCTGCTTTCACGACTGTCGCTTCATCTGCATTTGGTCCTGATGCTCCTCCGCGCAAAACAAGAAATGTCTGAGGATTTCCCGAAGAACGAACGACGTCGACAAGTATCCCATCATCCGTCCCCAGATACGCGTGTGGTGCGCGAGCTGCCACCATGGCTTCTATTGCCGTTTCGATATTCCCCTCTGTATCATTTTTGAATCCGACTGGCATGGGAAGTGAACTCGCAATTTCACGGTGAATCTGAGACGTCACTGTCCGCGCGCCGATAGTGCCGACAGACATGAACGGCGCAATAACTGGCGCGAGAAAAGGTGATAGGAATTCTGTCGCCATCGGTATACCCATAGTATCAATCTTTTTGAGTAAATCAATCGACTCGTGTATACCCTTCTTGATATCGTACTCGCCAGAGAGATCAGAATCCATGATAAATCCTTTCCATCCGAGCGTCGTCCTCGGTTTTTCGAGGTACACGCGCATCACGAGGAGCAACGTGTCTTGTACTTCTCGTTGCAGATCTGAAAGCATGCGCGTACTCGAGCGCTTCGTCTTTGTTGTGTATTGAACATGGACCTGTGATGACAACAAATCTTTTATCATTTTCAAAATTTATTTTCTCTTTTTTCATTAATTACTTTTTTCGAAACATGCCGGTGATTACTCCATTCCACAACTCTCCCACATAATCTCTCCCTTTGATCAAAAGATCTGTTACTGAGAATAGTCTACTCGGTGCATATATCTCTTCCCATTCGTTTTCTTCCCCTTCGATCATATCAGAAATCATCATTCCTGCTAGTGTGCCATACGTCATGCCGTTTCCAGAAAATCCACCCGCGGTAAACCGATTTGGATATTTGGTGGAATAACGCCCTATGATCGCGAGGCCGTCAGTCGGCTCGTATATCGATCCATCCCATTTGCGCACAATGTCATACTCAACGTCTGGCAAAATATGTTTAAAATAATTCTCCAAACGTTCATAAGCATTCACGTCTTTCATTTTGATTTCTTTCCTGTGATCCTCTCCACCTACAATAACACGATCACCACCGTCTTTGCCTTTTCCTGCGTCCACACGGATATAGTGATAGGGATTTTCATCATCCTCAAAAAGAGCCTCGGGTATCTGACCATGCGACACGGATAGCTCGAGTACATAAGAAACATATTCACCCTTTTTGAAATAGTACCACCATGGCTGAACATAAGGATTGTGAGTGGCTATGACAATCTGGTCAGCGGTAATAGTAAAGGTCTTGTGTCCGACTTTTGCCTCGACTTCTACTTTTTGAACTTCTTCCCCTCCCTTGATCTTGCCTGCAGTTGTATTCTCGTAGAACTCGACGCCATTTTGCATTGCTTTCTTCCGGAGACCTACCAGATATTTCGTGGGATGAAATTTGGCCTGATGTAGAATCTTCATACCTCCAGTATTCTCAAATGGAATTTTGCCTGATGAAAATGTTTCAGCGGCAAAGCCGGATTTTTTGCGGGCCTTTACTTCTTCTACACACCGTTCTAATGACGTAGCGTCCTTTGCAAAAGAATAGTACGGCACGCGCATGAATTCGCAATCAAATTTATCGTTCTTTGTTGTTTGTTCTATATAGGTAATCGCTTTCTCATGTGAAGCGACAATTTCCTTTACATTTGCTTTGCTATTCATTCGAAGCAAATCCTGCACGTCAGTATCGAGCATGGATGTGAGAAAAGCTGTTGTATATGCAGTCGTTGTATCTTTGAGATTTCCCTTTTGGATTACAACAACCTTCTTGCCCGATTTGGAAAGTTCGTATGCTGTCGTCATCCCTGTTATACCTTCACCGACAATAAGCACGTTGCACGCTATGTCTTTGGACAGAGCAGGGAGAGGGGCAATATTCTCGAGATATTCAAGCCATGGTGTATCAAATTTTTTCATACACTACAAGTGACGTTCAAAACGATTATTCCTGACACCAATACTTGGTTCGTATAATCACTCAATTGGTTTTACGTTTTTAATATTTTGCTCCTTTAATTCTTTATTCCACACATCTTTGTATATTATTTCGTACTCCCGCAAAGCCGTTTTCACTCCTGAGCTATAGAGTGAATTTTTAGTCACAAACTCTGCTTCGATTGGTTCAATCAATGTATTTGTCCTCATTGACAAAGACGCTACTATTTTATCCGCTTTCAAATCAGCGTAAAAGGTTGCTTCACTGATTTTGTCCTTAATTCTCTCCTCTGATTCACTCCTATCTTCAAATATCTTATTCAAAACTTCCTTTATTGCAGGATCATTCTCAAGAGTCTTTAGTTCCTTTGCGGTTATAGTATCTGAAAGACCATCATACTCATCAAAGACATCATTCATGAGATAATAGTCCTCCAGATAGGCCCATACATCAGGCGTAAAATACTTTGTGAATTTCTCTGTAGTTAATCCAAATTCTTGAGCGTCTTGATTTCGTATATCTCGAACTGATAACGAAAGTTCATCCTTGATTTTTTTCTTCTCTGTGTTTATCTCCTGTTTTGACAACTCGAGGATTTGTTTTATTTCTGATTCCATTTTTTTTATTTCAGCACCCTCTTGACTGTTGACAACTCTTGCATACTCCTGAAAAGCGTCACTGGTTAGGCTGTCTATGTATACACGGAACTTATCAGACTCTTCATTTGTTTCCTTTTTATCGTTTTCTTTTTTTGTCTGTGTCTCATTCTCCTGATCTTTGACGAGCTGTTCGTGAGCAAAAACGAGCTCTTCTGTCTTTCCTCCATCCACCTTTTTGTATGCAGTGCGAAGACGCTCCAGAAGATCGTTTTGATTCTTCTCTCGGCTTTCTTTTTCACTTCGATACTCATTTTTGTAACTTTCTATTGACGTGCGAGTACTCTGTGGATGATACGCTACATCCATATACGAGTTGGGCATTTTGTTTTGCGATTTCCAATATTCAAGTACAAAATCCTGAAATTCCTGCGGGTTGTTTGTATGTAAAGAATCTAGATACTCTACTATCTTGTCCCTAGACTCCTTTTCAAATTCTCCATTTACTTTCTCAAATCTATCTTCGATGTTGGAACGAATCGTGTCGTACGCACTAAATAAATACAAATTTCCTTCAATGCTTTGAAAGATGGTATCGACTTGTTGTTCTATCTCTTCGATTGTTAGCGGGAGCTTCTGAGTTTCCCAATTTTCTTCCGCTTTTTCTTCTTTATCAAACTGCTTCATAGCTTCGTGGTAACTTACCAATCCTCCAATCGCAAGAGCGCCGAGAATTCCTCCGTAGGTTCCAAAAAACTTGCGATCGTGTCGTCTATTCTTCCTGCCAATTTCAGGATAATAATACTGCTCTATTTGTTTCAAAAATGCAGGCGTCTCATAATTTGGACTATCATCACTACGATTCTCTTTCGCGAGATAAAAAAGACCATTGAGTATATCCTTCTTCAGCCTCTTGTTGCCTTTGTATGTTTCAACAAAGCTCTCAAAATCAGGGTTCTCATTCTTGGTTGCACGAAGTGTATTTATAAAATCAGGACCCTCAAGCCCTTTGAGTGATTCTATTTTGGTTGTGAGTTTTGATTCTTTGTCTACAGCTTTCTCTCCATTGCCACTTTTTCCAGATAATGTTTCAAGACTCATGGTATTTTTTTAATTCATTTTATAAAAACCTTCAACACAGAAAGTATAGCAAAGTAAGAGATTTTGACCATCTCACTCAAAAAGCTTGAAAAATGAGTCCAAAAATGGTATTTTGTGTGTGCTTTGTCGGGGTAGCTCAGTTGGTAGAGCACAGGACTCATAAGCCTGGGGTCGTGGGTTCGATCCCCACCTCCGACACATGTGACGGAAGTACGCAAACTGCTTTGCGTACGAGTGAGATCGAAAGCCGGAGCTATATTTTTTGCGACGCAAAAACAAGCGAGGCGGGGTCGCGACATTGCGAAGCAAGAGTTGTGACCAATCCCCACCTCCGACACAACCATAAAGCTAGGGTTTTTTCTAGGTTTGTGATAATTTATAGTCTGTGCGCTGGTAGTAATAATGCAGTGGTAGCTCAACTGGTTAGAGCACCCGCCTGTCACGCGGGAGGTTGCGGGTTCAAGTCCCGTTCACTGCGCATAAAGAAAATAGCCGGCTTATGCTGGGCTATTTTTTTATATCCAGGAAAGCAAGCAATGGTGTTTGCTTGCGTCGGGACTTGAAAACCTTTTGAGTATAAAATTGAGTGCGAGGCACGACAATTTTATCCAAAAGGTGTACTGTAGCTGTAAGCTTCTAGTCCCGTTCACTGCGCATAAAGAAAATGTGAAGAATTTTAAGGACTTGAACGCCGGAACAATGTTTTGCGAGTACGCAAAACGTGAGATGGTGCCTAGACCAAAATTTTTGACGAAAAATTTTAAGTCGCGGGAAAGATTCCGGTCGATCGCGCAAAGAAAAAGAGCCATAGAAATATGGTTCTTTTTGTTACGGGTGTAGTAGGTGGGGAACTGGTTATTTTTATGCTAAAATATATTGTATGAATACAAACAACTCAGCAAAAACAATAGTGTGCTATGGCGATTCCAATACTTGGGGTCGTGTGCCTAAAGCTGGACGTTATCCTAGAAGTGTTAGGTGGACAGGTGTATTACAGAACCTGCTTGGGAATGAATACGACATTATTAGTGAAGGTGTAGGTGGGAGAACTTTTGTAGTAGTAGACCCAGAAAAACCACACATAACAGGTATAACGCACTTGAAGTCCATCTTGCATACCCATGAACCAATAGACATAGTTACGATAATGCTGGGCACTAATGATGTAAAAGATAAGTATGGGCTGAGTGCTGAGGATATATCTAAGCATTTAGATGAAACACTAAGTCTAGTAAAAGGAGAGGGGATTAAAAATATAATAGTTATTTGTCCACCTAATATAGTTACAGCAGAGGATGGAAATATACATTCTAGTTTTGTTAATGGATCTAAAATATTTAAAGTTCTTCCTGAGTTATTTAAAGAGGTTTCAGAAAAACACAATTGTTGTTTTATAAATGCAGAAGACCATATAACTTCAAGCAAAATAGATGGTTTCCATTTCGACCCAGAAGGACATCAAAAATTAGCAGAAGTTTTAAAGAGTGAAGTTCTTAATATGAATATATAACCTTTCTTGTGAACCAAGTTTTGGTATATAAATATATCCACTGTGATTACGAATCCTAGTTCTCACTTCGTCCACTAAGTCGCGCAGAAAAGAAAAACCCCGAAAGGGGTTTTTCTGCGGGTGGTAAAATGAGTAGCATTTTAAGGACTTGAACGCCGGAACAATGTTTTGCGAGTACGCAAAACGTGAGGTGGTGCCCAGACCAAAATTTTTGACGAAAAATTTTGAGTCGCGGGAAAGATTCCGGTCGACCACGCATTGATTCTCAACCTTGATTATAAAGATTTATTTTTGTTAGCTAATTGGACAGTATAACTGGTATAATATATATATATGTTTTCTAAAAAAAATATAAAAGATATAATAATAGAACAAACTCCTCATAATTCTGGGTCTAGAAAAATGTTAGTTTCTAAAGAAGAGATTACCTCAAAATGTTTTGAAGCTTTTACTTATGGTTATTTACCTTTAAAAGAAAAATGGATTATGCATAAGCATGAAAACATAGTTGAAATATGTTTAGTGATAAAAGGTTCAGGAGTTATTAAAGATTCAGAAGGAAATACAGAAAAATTTGAATCTGGAGATAGGTTTATTTTTCCATCTAATACAGAACATGAAATACAAAATTGGTCGGAAGACACAGCAGAATTTTATTTCTTTAGAATCCAAGACAAATGAAACAAATTCTAACATTTTCCATTAGGTATAAAAATCTTTCTATTATTCTGGTTCTCACTTCATCCACTATAAAATTCAAGAAATCCACAGCACTATTGCTTTACTAGATATTTTTTGTTATATTATAGGTGTGCTTGTGGGGCGTCAGCCCTATTCGGCTAATTCATAAGCCGAAGGCAGGCATAACAAAGTTACCACCTTAATTGGTGGTATTTTTGTTTTTAGTATATTTAATCTTCTTCTGGACTACCTTTCATTGTTGTGTAAAATCTAGTATCTCGATATTTATTTGTAGTCCAAGCAGGAACAATACTCCAAAAGTGTATATTACCACCATCTCCAATTTGTCTTAAAATTACTTTGATTTTTCTACCATCAATAATGGCTATTATTCCCCAATATCTTACTGGTTTTGATTTTTTAATTCTTTTCTTGTGACTCTTAACCTCAAATTCTTTTAAGGTTTCTTCAAATTCTTGATGTGTAGTAGAAAGTTTTACTAATTTTATTGCAAGATGTAAAAGTTTGAAACGAAGAATTTGTGATGATTTTTCTCTTTCAGAACGAGAGCCCTTGAAAATTATATGATTAAATCCCTCTGAATTGAAATAGACATTTTGATTAAAGATTGGAGAAAATACTATATGAACATTATTATAAAAATTTTGTGCATCTTCTTTTAATTTTTCGTAATTAGATAAATCTTCCATATGAGTATTTTATCATAAATTTATTTTTCTATAAAATCAGGAATATACGTATACCCGTCATAATTTTCAATAGCAGTTCTCCCTTCGTTCACTAGTCCGCGTCACGAATAAAAGCCCTCGAACTGTGGTACTATTTTAATATGCATGATAAAAAATTAAGGGCTTCAATTCTGAATATAATCTCACTTTGTCTAACAATCTTTTTTGTAAGTGCTTTCTTTGTTTATAAAATAAATTATGTAGGTTATGTTCTTATCGCTCTAGCTCTATTGTGTTTGGCGTCACTGCGATTATTTAATGTAAAAGTTTCTACCATAAAACCTGATATTGTTTTTGGTCTTATTGACAATGGTATTCTGGCAATAATGTCAGTATTGGGAGGAAAGATTGCAGGTGTCGCTGGCGCCATTATCGGAGGAGTCGTTGGTAATGCCATAACAGATGGAATTGCTGGAATATTTGAAGGATATTGGGCTGAATATCTTATCGCCGATAAAAGAACCATCCTTGGTTCAGCGGTTGGTAAAATGGCGGGATGTTTGTTTGGAGCAGGGGTAGTTTTAATTATAGTTAGTTTTTTCTAATCCTTATCTTAAATCTGATATCTAAGCATAACCGTTATAAGCTTGCTTGGATCACAATTCTAGCTTCATTCTCCTCCACATGCGGGCAGGCACTGGACAGCGAACATAAATAGTTCACTTTGTACGTCTATTCTCTATTCCCCATCCCTCATTTGACATTCCTCGTCAGTAAGATATCATTTAGGAAATTTGCCCCTATGAATAAATCTACATTAAAATCGAACGAGCTAGCTGAGTTACTATCCACCATATCCTCGGGTTGCATATTTTTAGTTATCAACAAGGGTACAGTGTACCTTGGTCAAATTCTTGAATCTGAATTTTTTGACAATTATGAAAAGTGGCGTTTTTATCCAGAGAATCTTTTCAAATTGATAGATAATATCTGGGTAAAAGATATACGTTTCCCTGTCGAAAAATATTTTTTGAAGATTGATGAAAATGTCGTGACCGAAGAAAGCGACAATTTTTCATGGAATGTTACTGTAGATATTAGGTATATAATCATGCCTAATAGCACAGACTTTGCAGAAGCATCCAAAAAATTTACGGTTCTCCCTGCAATGAAAGGATCGTAACCACGAACTCGAGTACTATTTTGTTCGGATATATATCCATTATCCGAACATTTTTTATTTCCCTTTTTGTTTACAAATCAGCATTTTTATGCTAATATACGTCCGCATTTGAAATCACATCGCGGGGTAGAGAAATGGCATCTCCCGTAGAGATCATAGCGCGAATAACCTAGGTTATGAGCCTGTACAAATCAAATTCAAACAGCGCAGTTACAAATCACATCGCGGGGTAGAGAAATGGCATCTCGCAAGGCTCATAACCTTGAGAATTGGGTTCGATTCCCAACCCCGCAACAATGAAAAAATCCCCACGATTTGTGTGGGATTTTTTCATTGTTGCGGGGTAGCGAGCAAACTGCTTTGCTCGCGATGGAATCGAAAGGCGCAGGCCTAATTCGCGTAGCAAAGCGAATAGCCGAGCGGGGGTTGAGAAATTTTGTGAGTGAATGGGAGCAAAATATTCGTGACCGATTCGAATTTTTTTATATATAATTAAACTCACGGAACACCTTCTCAAACATTCCAAGCACACGGACAACCTCACGCTTGGGAAGATTCAAATCTGCGCCTTGGTGAGCTACTTTGTTACGTACTTTGTGTGCCTCCCATGCTTCGTTGAGACTCACGAAATCCCCAATCTGGGCACCATGAAGCTTCTCACCCAAGTCAGCGCCTGTATATCCTTGCTCTTCAAGCAAATCGTTGAGCATGATATCAGCCTCCAAAATCGCTTGTCGCCAATCATTTGGATTATCACTTCCAGCGAAATCAACTATCCTATCCCATTTTTTGCTTCTCACATAAAATTCACTGTCGGGGACACCACCTGCTAGCATGGCATGGTCATCTGAATGCCCCTTTTCTGGGTGTGTTGTATTTGCATGCGCGTGTCCGTGTTGCGCCTCGTGGGCCTCATGTTCGAGCTCTTCTTTCTCATGATTAAAAATTTTCACAATACCCATGATTGCGTATATGATGAGAAATATAAGGAAGAGACAAACTACCCCAATGATTATTTTTATGAGGACGTTGTGATCGCGCCAGAATTCTGCAATACCAACGAAAAACTGAGATATCTTGTAAAAGACATACTCCATGTTGAGATATGTCGGCTCATATACTTGGTTGGCTGTCGTGAAAGTGTCAGCGACGTTGGTCGGTTGCATATATTATGATTATTCTTTAGTGAGGATGCGACCGAGTTCAAAAAGGCGTGAATCAGAAAAGTTCGGTCCCATTAATTGTATGCCAATTGGCAATTTTTTGCTATCAACACCAAACGGAACTGACAATGCTGGAATTCCGGCAATATTTGCAGGTACGGTAAATAAATCCGACATGTACATCGATAGCGGATTGGCCATTCTCTCACCGAATTCAAACGGTGGGAAAGGAGACGTCGGCGTGATGACGGCATCGCACAACGTGAATATTTTTTCAAATTCTTCTTTCACGAGTTCTGTCGCCTTCATAGCCTGTGCATAGTAGGCATCATAGTGTCCGTGGGAAAGCGTGAATGTCCCGAGCAAGATGCGACGACGGACTTCCGCGCCGAGCCCTTCACCGCGTGAATTTTCGTACAAATCGAGAAGTGTCGTCCCCTCTTTGCGCACACCATAACGCACGCCATCAAGACGAGCCATATTACTAGAAACTTCAGCTGGCTGAATAATATAATAAATCGCGAGTGAGTGCTTCGAAATCGGAAGTGCCACATTCATGATTTCGTAACCGTTTTTTTCAAACTCATCACATGCATCCTTGAATGACTTTTTGATATCGTCATCCAGACCTTCGTCTGTAAACCAATCTTTTGGTACTCCTATTTTCATTGTTTTTTGTTTTGAGAAAATCCTCTCCTCAGTTTTGAACGATGTCGCTTCCATGGGGTCATACTTTTCTATTGCCTTCCAAAGTATTTCTGCATCCTCAATATTCTTTGCAAGCGGACCAATCTGGTCAAGTGAGGATGCCATCGCTGTCAGTCCATAACGAGACACTGTTCCATACGTCGGTTTGAAACCTACCAACCCGCAAAATGACGCGGGCTGACGTATCGATCCTCCTGTATCTGATCCGAGCGCGACGAGCGCACCATTCATTGCGACAGCAGCCGCTGAACCACCTGAGGATCCGCCAGGAACTTTCGTTATATCGATAGGATTCTTGGTCGCTTTATACGCGGAATTTTCTGTTGATGACCCCATAGCAAACTCGTCCATATTTGTTCTACCCAGAAAGACTGCGCCTTGCTCCTCGAGCAATCTTACAACAGTCCCGTTGTAAGTCGCTTTATAATTTTCCAAAATTTTTGATGAAGAGCTCATTGTGAAGCCTTGTCGGAGCATGTTATCTTTGAGAGCCATCGGAATACCTGTGAGCTCTGTCGCAATACCATCCTTGAACATCTTATCCGCTTTTTTCGCTTGTTCGATGACATCTCCATACACTTCTATATACGCATAAATAGTGCCATTCTTCCTTTCGATTTCATCAAGGTACGCTTGCGCCAAATCGACTGCATCAAAATCGCCATTTTTCATGGCTTGATGCGCTTTTTTGATTGTGAGAGTTGTAAGATCAATCATATATTAGAGTACTTTCGGTACGCGCAAATACGGACCCTCTTTTTCCGGAAACGAAGCTAGCAGTAAGTCGTGTGTTTCTTTCGACGCAGGTGAGACAACATCCTCACGCGCAGTATTCTGGTGGACAGACACAGGATTCGTCGAGCCGGAAAGACTCGTCACCTGATCAACGTATGACAAAATACCGCTCAAGCTTTCAGCGATTTTGGCATCGTCGGCAACTTTGATACGAGCCATACCAGCGAGTTTGGGAATGTTAATATTTTCCATAAAATGAGTATACCTCTCGGATGTGTTTTTTCAAAATATCCCAAAAATAATTATTTTATTAGTTTCAAAAATTCATTTTCGTTCATGACTTTGACACCGAGCTTTTTTGCGTCATTCAATTTCGATCCCGCACTCTCCCCTGCAATAACGAAATCAGTATTTTTCGAGACACTCCCCACGACTTTGCCTCCAGCTTGAAGTATCATTTTCTTTGCTTCCTCTCTTTCAAGATGAGGCAATGTTCCTGTAAGAACAAAGATTTTTCCGCTTAGTTTCCCAGCAGATTTTTTGAATTCTTTGGGTAGAACACCATTGTTCAACAATTTTTGAACAAATTTTTTGTGATATGCATCACCAAGATACGAGAGAATGCTTTCGGAAACCGCAGGACCTATGTTTTCTATTCTATCCAAATCAGATTGTTTTGCATTCAAAAAGTTCTCGAGCGTTTCAAAATAACCAGCCACGTCTCGAGCTGTCTCTTCACCCACATGGATAATGCCGAGAGACACGATAAATCGATCGAGGGGTGGATTTCTTTTCTCGTCTATATTACTTATTATTTTACTCGCACTTTTTTCGCCGAACCGCTCGAGTCCTGAGAGGTCGGCTTCTGTCAGAGCGAAAAGATCAGCCGGATCAGTAACAAGTCCTTCGTCTTTTAGTCTCTCTATTATCTTGGGCCCAACAGTATAAATATCAAATGCGTTTACGAAGTGCACAAGCCCACGGGTACTCTTTGCTTCACATTTTTTATTACTGCAGTAATGTGCGACAGATGCGCCTCCTTGTCCCACCCTTTTTTCTACTTCACCTTCGCAAACAGGACATGCTCTTGGCATGACAAATTTCTTTTCTTTACCGCTCCGCAAGTTTTCGAGTACTTCAACAACTTCAGGAATGACGTCCCCTGCCTTCTGAATAACAACAGTGTCTCCCACTCGTATATCGAGTCGTTCTATTTGATCCATATTATGCAAGGTCGCTTTGGAGACAGTCGAGCCAGCAACGAGTGTTGGCTCGAAGTGAGCGAGTGGTGTGAGCACACCTGTGCGACCAACTTGGACAGTGATGTCAACCACTCGAGTCGTCGCTTTTTCGGCGGGGTATTTGTAAGCGCAAGAATAGCGAGGAGCCTTGCCGACAGTGCCGAGCTTGCTTTGCATTGCAAGATCATCAACAGCGATTACGACACCATCAGTATTGTACGGCAATGTCGGACGAATCTTTTCGATTTTGTTTATAAAAGAAATAACACGAGGAATATCACTGCACATTTCTTCATGTATTCCTGTCTTAAAACCAAGCTTGGCCAAAAGTTCATGCTCTTCGGAATGGAGAGTAATATTTTTTCCAAAATCTTCCGATAGTCCTTTGACATCCCACGCAAAGAAACTGAGTTTCCTCTCTTTTGCAAGCTTTGGATCAAGCTGGCGAAGTGATCCTGCGGCTGCGTTACGTGTATTTGCAAATGTTGGCTTACCCTCTTTCACTTGTTTTGCATTCAACATTGCCCAGACAGCTTTCGACATGACTATCTCTCCTCGAATTTCGATCCTCGTTGGAAACGGCGCTGGCAAAATGAGCAGGATATCCTCTACCATTTTTAGATTTTCTGTAATATTTTCTCCTACAAATCCATCACCTCGCGTTGCACCACGCATCAGTTTTCCATTTTCATAAAGAAGCGATACCGCGAGGCCGTCAAATTTGAGTTCAGCAAAATATGAAAATTTTTCTTCCGGCAAGAGTTTGGCGATTCGTTTTTCCCATGAATACAACTCTTCAATAGAAAAAACATCCTGCAGTGAGAGCATTCTTTCGTTATGTTTCACTTTCTCGAATTTCAAAAGTGGTTCGCCCGCAACACGCCCGAGAGGATCGTCGACAACTTGGAATTCAGGGTATGCATTCTCAAGAGCGCGGATTTCCTTTGTCAGTGAATCGTACACATCGTCCGTGACCTTTGGGTCGTTTTCGACATGGTAGCGACGGCGAAGATCGGTTATCTCTTTTCTGAGGGCAATTATGCGTTTTTTTGCATTTTCTTTGTCCATATTTGATATAACAAACAAAGTTTACCAAAAATGGCGACTATCTCCCACTTTCTATAATAGGGTTTGACTATTCAACGGGGACTACTGCGCCATCAGGTAATGGGTCTCCCTCTGCTAGAGGCACGGCAATACCTCCTTCTGGTGGAGCAACGAAGATGTTTGCGTATGTTGCCTCGATTTTACGTTCAACAAGTCTAATACCTGAGGCGCCTAGCGCTAAAGCGTCGCATGAAGCATTGTACCCCCACGCAGTCACCTGTGTATACGAATCAACGATGCCGTCATCTGGCGTTGGGTCAAAATCCTTATTTACTCGTACTTTTGAACAAGAATTTGCATCGGTGTTTACTTTAAAAGTGTACAGGGGTGGAGCGATAGTTTCTATCTCAATTGGTTGACCAGCGCAATCACCCGTTGGCGTCGGTAACAAAAATGCACTTTGTTTTCGGTCTAGATACATTCCACATTCGATACCTGTGTCTGCTGAAAAAAATGAGACATGGGATTCCCTCGCACTTCCTGCAAGCAATAATTCTTTGTACGAAATACCAACAATGCCAATAATCACGGTTAGAATGACAGTCGAAATTAGTACGGTGTAGAGAATAATAAAACCAGCAGAACCACGACTCACGTGCCGTGAGCAATGCACCGTCTCGGGCATGCTTTTCTTCGTATTTATTATTTCGTTTTGGATATTTTTTTTCATAGTCTTTGTTTGTGATTCACCCTGCGTGTTTCGCGTTACACGAATTAAAACCAGTTGAAAAGATTTTCACTCACTTCAATCTGTTGCGTCGCATTCTTCTGTTGCCAATACACCACCACGCGCACGCTCACCTCATTGTCCCCTATTTCCTCTATTATCACCTGCCTATTAAAAACGCTTTCCGATCCACCAACGCCGTAGTGAGTATAGTAGCCAAAGTTATCATAAAAAAGATTGCTGGTGCCTGAATATGTTTGCATGTTATACGAATTATCTCCTGTGACATCTCCGATATTTGCTGAGTCAATATCAAGTATGCATCCTTCAGCCGAAATGCACGTATCCATCGCATTTAGAAATGCACCCCAGCGACCAGTGACATCTTCTGATGCTTCGTACTGTAGAAAAAGTGAGTCGCGTATATGACGTACTATTTCAATTCCTTCTTCTCCAAGGTACGAAGCAGTGATGCGATTTTTTGCGTACAGAGAATCAGTTGCCTTGTTGGCAGTAACAGATATCATCGCAACGATGCAGACAGAGAAGATCAGCACCGCGACGAGCATCTCGAGCATTGTAAAACCAGCTCGACTATGTGCCCTACGCCATGTAGCATTGATCATTTTTGGCTCGTCTTTTCTTGTATTTATTTTTTGGATATTTTTTCTCATTGTTTGCTTTGTGTTACATGGTTCATGGTTCATGATTTCTGGACTAGGATTCGAGCAGTCTCTGCGATATAGATGTCTCAATACTGAATGGAGTTATCTTGTCTTTGTAGAGAACTTGACCAGAGAGCCGAATGACAATGAGTGGCTGAATCAAATCCGCATCATCATTTGAACCAACGACAGTGAATCCTGAATGAAGTGGGTCTAGCAACACCTCCGGCGGTGTCAACAAGAGCCATGTACTGCCTCCGTCAATAGTTTTGTATAGTTTCGCCCTGAGATCACCATCGAAATCACTCGTCACGAAGGCATATCCAGATTGATCGTCTTCATTACCAGGATCACCTTCGACTCTTTCAAAAGAGAAGATCCCGCTTCCATTTGGACAGGATTCGGGTGTCGCTGATGTAGGGATAGTCATGGGAAGCGGGGAAAAAAATTGTCCAGTCGCGTCGTTATAATAACCACCTCCGTTATCACATGAGTACGTACTTCCCAGACGAATATTACGCGACATGTCTTCCATGACGAAGTTGAGATTGTCGACGACAGCACGGACGGTTTCTGTATTTTTGCGCACGAAGTTGGTATTCAAAAGTGCCCCTGCGCCGACAATGACAATAATCGAGAAAAGTCCGACAGCAATCATAAGTTCCATAAGAGTAAACCCCGCAGAAACACGAATCATGTTCCATACACCATGTACCATTTTGAATTTATTTGTTTTTCTGATGTTTTTTTTCATATTCTTTGCTTTCTGCTTGTGGTATATGTTACATGGACTATCTCTACTGCACACTTATCTGTCCTGTTGCCCACGCTGTTATCGTTTTTTGTAAACCAGTGTCTGATCTTATGGTTAACCTCAAATCAGAAAACTCACCAGGAGGCGTCGCTCTGAAAATCCTCGGTGAAGGAAATGGACGAGTAAACAAGATATCCATATTGCCTGTAAAAATGGGTGTGCAAGAGCCCGTTCCAACGACATCAATACCCTTCGCACAAATTGTAGCTATCTCATATCCACTCTGCATAGTTATTTCCTTGATACATTCGCTCCCCAGTGAACCACATGACGCCCCCGTGTCATCATACAAATCATTGTCATTCAAATCCACAAAATGAACAAACGTGCCTGAATATGCAGTGAAACGAACTCCGTATGAAGGAATAAAATCTTCTTCAAACGGTGTCGACGTGTTTCCCGAAATAGCTTTGACTTGGGCTTCACGTATCGAAAGTGCTACATCTTGCGCCAAATTCTCGAGCGTGACAGTGTCATTGAATTTTGCACCAGAAAAAAGTACGATGCCTGACATGATTGCAAATATCGCAATGACCGTAATCATTTCGATGAGGGTGAAACCTGCAGTACTTTTTATCCTCTGTCTTTTTTTCATACTTAAGAAAACAGATTTATAATCCAGGCTAGGTCTATCGATCCAAAAAACGCAATGTATGTCCCAAGCACAAGAAATGGCCCGAACGGGAGTTGGCTCTTCATCCTGTACTTTTCACCTCTGAAAACCATGAGAAGAATACCGATAATAGCTCCGAGCCAAAATGAAATGAGCAACGCTGCAACACCGCTAGAAAGTCCCAAAAGCCACCCCATACCAAGCGAGAGCTTCACGTCCCCAAATCCCATCCACTTGCCACCTGAGAGTGCCCACATGAAAGCAAATGGTGCACAGATGAAGATGCCAGCGAGGATATCTTGGAAAAGACTCACGTCGCGAAGGAAAAACATTCCGAAAAATGAGAACGTGATGAATGCAAAAACGAATCCATCGGGTATTACTAGATGTCGTGCATCATAGAACACAATCACAATAAGGAATGAGAAGATGAGTGTGTAGAGCGCAATCATCGCAAAGAAATCAAATGGTGTATGTGATGAAAATGTTCCCCAGAATTTGAAGAAGATAAGAACAGCTGTGAGTCCGGTCAGTACTTCTATCAACACATATTCGAATGAAACTTTTGCTTTACATCCCCGACACTTCCCTCCCTGTATCATGTACGAAAGTATGGGGATGAGCTCGTGTGGACCGAGCTTCTTGTTGCAGGTAAAACAGATTGACCGTCCGCCCATGCTTCTCCCCGTATTGTAGCGATCGAGCGCAACACCAAGAAAGCTTCCGAGCATTGCTCCGACACAGAAGATAATGATGGTGAGTAGGATTGGCATTGGTAGCTAGTTGAAAGTTTGTTTCTCTTATTGTTTGTTGATCACGTCGTAGCAAAATGAGCCAGTGTCTGTTAGTGCTCCAGCTCCAGTTGTTTTACATTTTGCTCCATCGTTTGCTGATGTACCGTATATCGTTCCACCAAACGCTGATGTACCTGGATTCTGACAGCGGTTGGCGACAGTACCTCCTTGGCTAGAAAAATCTGCGTCTGAAGACATCACTGAATTGTTTGTCTCCATAGATGCTCCCAGATGATATCCACTACAAATATCCAAAGTAGTCCCGTCTAATCCAGTAAAGAAGTAATCCAAATTAGTCTTGGGATCCTTTGGTAAGGCTGAAATGTAATTTGGTGCAAGCGGTATCATAGTTGAGGGATATGCATTGTTTGCTGAGCGATATAATTCGAGAGCATTTGAAATAGCTCGAACGTCACCGATTCGTTTTGCGTCTCGTCCTTTCTGGCGACTACTGTTGACAGATATCAATACAACAGCGAGAAGTATCGCGATAATAGCAACGACGACCAAAAGTTCCATCAAAGTAAAACCATCTTGTCCTTTTTTGTAAGAAGTGTGTTTGAGAAATTTCATAATATAAAAGACTTAATTAATAACACATATATTGTACCATAGCTATACAAAGCAAAACACCCCGTGAAGGGTGTTTTGAAAACTAACAGTTAGTTACAAAGACCAGTAGTTGTAAGTATCGCTGCTGCTGTACCAGCACCTGAAAATGAAGTGTACTCAGCTCCAGCGGCAGTTCGATCTCTAGCAACTCCCGAACTATCTACACACCAATAATCATCACCAATGGGCGTTGCTCCACCCACTGTTCCTCCTGGAAGTAGGAATGAAAATGCATAACTAGTTGCAGTACTAACACAAGTAACATCCCCAGCGCTCAATGTATCAATGTGATCAAGTGCAGCTTGCACAGATGAATCACTAAAGATTCCAGCAGTAGGAGCTGTGGCTGCACAAGTAGCTGTCAAAGTGGCAACTCCATATGTATTTCCTTGTGAACCATAAAGTACCTCAGCTGTTGTACGAACACCTTGTGCATCACCCTTTACTGCGGCAACCTGACCCTGTGTTCGAGCACGGTTAAGCTGAGGAAGAACGACAGCAGCCAAGATACCAATAATAGCGATAACAACGAGAAGTTCGATAAGTGTAAAACCTTTGTTTGCTTTCATAATTAATTGAATACGCTCTCTCTTCTGTACCTTCGAATCTTACAGAAGGCAAGCTATTCAGAGTGTATATAAAATACTTTTATTTAATAAATTTCACGCTCTCTCGAGCGCAAACGACCTGATAATACCCTAAATTATACCATGAGAGGTGAAAAACCTTGCAAACATAGGGGCTGTGGATAACTTTGCAAATAATAATTGATGAGGGTAGCCAGATCCGAATCCAATTTATAGTTATGCTATTCCACCTGCAATGTTGTAAATCGGGATGAGGATTGAGGCGAGGAGTATACCGACGCCGAGACCGAGTGCGACAATCATGATAGGTTCGATGAAGCCGACGAGTGTGTCGACAGCGTCATCCACTTCTCTTTTGTAAAACGACGAGAGAGTTTTCAAAATTTGTGTGAGGGAACCTGTTTCTTCTCCAACTCGAATCATCGAGACCAACAAAGGAGGGATATGCTCGTGACGCTCAAGCGACTGCGAGAGAGACGAACCAGCTTTGACGGCTTCCTCTGCCTCCTTCAAAATAGTCTCGTACACTTTGTTGCCGACAACCGCACCAGTGATTTCAATCGAACGCACTATTGGAATACCAGAGGAGAGCATCGTCTCGAGGTTGTCTGAAAGGCGTGCGAGGTAGAGCTTTTGGAAGACTTTGCCAAAGAGAGGTGCGGAAAGTTTGAGTCCATCAAGATATGTCTTACCGCTCTCTGAACGAGAAAGTCTCCATATGTAGAGGCCTGCAATGATGAGAAAAATAAGGACGAAGATACCGTAGTGAACGAAGAAATTGGAAATCGCGATGACTATTTTCGTATACACGGGAATATCTTGACCGGATTCCTGAATAATCTGCGTCAATTTCGGAATCACAATAGTGAACATGAGAGACATGACCACGATGAATGTGAAGACTACGAATGCCGGGTATATGAGAGCATTTCTCGTTTTGGAAGTTAGTGCGTACTGACGATCAAGATAATCCGCAAGATAGTTGAACGTCTGCGTGAGTTTTCCTGATTCTTCGCCAGCTTTGACCATGTTGACATAAAACGTTGAGAAAGCTTCAGGGTGTTTTGCGAGTGCGCCGGAAATCGGGAAACCAGCCTGCACATCATCAACAACTTGGTTGAGAAGCTTGGCGAGGAGAGCATTTTCGGTGTTGCCAGCCAAAAGTGAAAATGCCTTGAGTGCAGAGACCTGCGCTTCAAAGAGTGTCGCGATTTGTCGTGACATGATGACGATATCCTTGAGAGGAATGTGCTCGAAAATATTGCGGTCAAGCAATTTCTTTTCGTCATCGCCTCGTATCGAAACGACAATCAAACCTCGGCGCTGGAGTGCGGCAATAGCAAGATCTTTGTTGACGGCTTCGATGTTGCCCTCTTTTGATGCTCCTGCTGTATCGACTGTTTTATATTTGAAAAGCATAGTGATAGTTAAAAATGAATGATTAAAAATGAATAATGCAGTGCAACTCTCGTAAATGTATTATTTTTCATTATTAATCGTTCATTATACATTACTAATTAGACGAGTCTCTCAAGCGCTTTCGGATTAATAGAATACTGGAACGCATGCTCCATCGTGATGTCACCCTTTCTCACAAGCTCGAGAAGACATCGATTCATGTCAATCATTCCAGACTCATGCCCTGTCTCGATAACAACGTCGATTTCATGAGTTCTCTTCTCACGAATCAAGTTTGAAACAGCGTTGTTGTTGAGCAGAAATTCATACGCAGGAACGAGGCCTCCCGTTGTTTTCGGTATAAGTCGCTGTGAAAAGATACCGAGAAGTGACGACGAGAGTTGGATGCGAATCTGATCTTGTTGTTCTGCCGGAAAAGCGTCAATGATACGATCGATAGTCTGCGCCGCGTTGTTCGTATGAAGCGTTGAGAGCACCAAGTGTCCTGTCTCAGCAGCAGTCACGGCAGCACTTATCGTTTCTGGAGAACGCATTTCTCCAATCAAAATCACATTGACGTCTTCTCGAAAAACAGATTTGAGACCTGATTCAAATGTTGCTGTATCAATCCCCACTTCGCGCTGATTGATCATTGAGTGTTTCTGCTCATACATGTATTCTATTGGATCTTCGATGGTGACAATATGTTCAGAACGCTCCTCATTGATGAGGTTCACCATTGCTGCCAATGATGTCGACTTTCCTTGTCCGACTGGTCCCACGATAAGGAAAAATCCTTGCTTCTTACGGGAGTATTCTGCGAGAAGTGGAGGAAGTCCAAGTTCTTCAAATGTTTTTACTTGTGGAATGAGGCGGAGAGCAATACCGATTTTGCCCTTCTGGAAAAATGCATTTCCTCGGAGGCGTGTCTTCTCTTTGTATGTATAAGAAAAATCTATTTCCTGATTTTTAATGAAACGCTCGTATTTCGTTTGGTCATTAAGTAGTACTTCGAGCATTCCTTGCACGTCTACATCTGCAAGTAACGTCTGCTTCACGAGTGGAATCAATTCTCCAGTGACACGGACAGTGGGGTATCGTCCAACAGAAAGATGTAGGTCAGAGCCAACTTCTCTTACGACTGTTTCAATCAAATCTTCAAGTGCTTTTTTGTAATCTGTCATATCAATAAGTATATCACGCGTTATACACGGGATTTCATGGTTGCCATCACTTTGGTAATAAGTTCGAGCGGTGTCATTGTTGCCTTGATGAAATAATCATCACAGCCGAGACTTTTGCACTTTTCCATATCAGAAGGTTCGTTTTGATTTGAGAGTGCAATCTTGAGCGCCTGAGGAGCAAGATTTTCTTTCTGCACAATTTCCAGAAATTCCATACCATCAATACCCGGCATCGCTATATCAAACAGAAGAAGGTCTGGTTTCGCTCCCTCACGGAGCTTTGCAAGCGCATCGTCAGAGCCAAGCGATGCAATCACGTTGAAGCCTGACTGACCAAATTTGATTGCGTACATATCGAGAAGAAACTTGTCATCGTCGACGAGCATGATTGTCTTTTTACCTGATGTCGGAGTGTCCATATGATATAGTGTACTACTTTTTTTCTAAAAATTATAGATTTCCTGAAAAGGGACTTCCCCGCGCATACTTTTGATAAGTGCGTCTTCTCTCATGGTGAGCATCCCCTGTGCACGTGCAAGCTTGTATATTTCGCTTTCTATCGGATTGGTAAGGATAACGTGCTGGAGTTCTTTGCTCGTCTCAAACAGTTCCATAACAGCGACACGCCCTCTGATACCACTCGGGCAATCAGCTGATGCGACGGCTTCGTACACTTTGTCTCCGATAGGAAGATTCTTTCTTTTATCCTCGGGGTAATCCTCAAACTGGCTTTTAATAAGTTGTGTTAATGTCTCATCCATCGGAATTTCTTGTTTGGAATTTGGACAAAGCTTTCGAGCAAGACGCTGTGCCATAGTGAGAATAAGCGTTGGCGCAATAAGATAGGGATCGACTCCCATGTCGACGAGACGTGGAATAGCGCCTATAGCTGAGTTGGTGTGGAGTGTTGAGATGACAAGGTGACCAGTCAATGCAGCTTGTATAGCAAGCTGTGCTGTTTCTTTGTCACGAATTTCTCCAACCATGATGATATCCGGATCTTGACGGAGAATCGAACGGAGTCCTGTTGCAAAAGTGTACCCGATTTCTGGCATCACTTGCGACTGTGCAACACCAGCCATGCGGTATTCGACAGGGTCTTCGAGTGATATGACATTTGATTTCTCACGGTCGAGCTCGTTCAACATCGAATAGAGCGTTGTCGTCTTACCGCTACCAGTCGGACCAGTGATGAGTATCAGTCCGTACGGTCGCTTGAGCGCCGCGCGAATAATTTTCAAATTTACTTCAGAGAGTCCGGTGCTGTCGAGGTTCTTTAGCCCGCGATCAGGGTCAAGGATACGAATAACAACTTTTTCACCGAGAGATGTCGGGAGAGTAGAAACACGAAAATCAATTTTTCTTCCTTCTATCTTCGCCGAAAATTGTCCGTCTTGTGGTTTGCGTTTCTCATCGAGTTTCAACTTCGAAAGTATTTTGATACGAGCGACCACACCCGGGAAAACGTTGAGTGGCAACCATAGAGATGTCTTCAGTTCCCCGTCGACACGAAATCTCACCTTCACTTTCTCCCCTGTGGATTCGATGTGTATGTCTGACGCGTTACCATCTGTCGCGTAGCGCAATATCACGGCGACAATCTTGATAACCGGCGCATCTTCAACAATCTTTTTTTCTTCACCGATAGTCATCTCTTTTCCCTTTTCTTCAATCACAACATCTTCGATATCAACCTCGGGGAGATCTTGATCATTTGAGTCTTTCAAATCAGATAGAGCGCTGTCGACTTCGCCTGTCATGCCCTTGTAACTATCGAGAATCGCTTTGAACGCTGATGGCGAAATAAGATATACCTTGAACGGAATATTGGACTTCGCAGAAATAAACTGGAGTGCGTCCATCGCTTCTATATTGTCAGGATCTGTCACGCCGACTTCCAGCACGCCTTCAACGAGTCCAATCGGTACAAAGTGATAATGCTTCGCAGAATCAGGAGGAATATATTTCAAAATTTCGAACGTCACCGTCTTCGGATCAACATTCTTGATAGGCATACCAAAAAATTCACTTTTAATTTTGAGAATAGAATCTTCTGTCACCCCAAAGGAAGTGAGCGCTTCGTCAACACTTCCCTCATACTTTTCTCGGGCAAGTCGAAGTACCTCTGAGACACGAGTCTCGTCGAGCAACCCGCGCTTGATGATCTCTTCGAGAATATTCATATTGATTTATTGTGTTGGTGTGCCAGTTGTCAAAGGTGGAGCAGTGGTCGTTGTAGTAGTAGTGAGTGGAACTGTGGAACCGGTCTGCAAAAACGGATTCGTTCGGCCGACTGCTTGGGGAATCAATGTCACGGTAAAATCTTGGAGCGACATGAATCGTGGGTCATCAAAAACAGAATCGTTGAGTGAGATTGCAGATATATTGAGAAGCGTATTTAGGAATGTATCCTCGACAATATCTCCGTCGCTCGAAAGTGGTACCGCAGTGCCCTGACCTCCTGTGACAGTAAGACTCGCCGAATCTTTCTTTTTGCCGGAAAAAACACTCCACAAAACCGCAATCAGGATGAATGCAACAACGAATATGATAGCTTTTTTGATGAGTTTGGACATGATAGTTAGAGATTGGTGAGCCAATATGTCTGGATATCGACATCAAATCGATATGATCCAGTCCCCTTTGCTGTTTCAACAGAGGAGAAGGTTACATTACTAATATCGACAATTCTCAAGCTCTTTTCGAGGTCGGAAACAAAATCTTGAAATACTTCGTAGCTACCTTCAACAGAAAATCCTAACGTGTATCTTTGATAGTCACGACTCTTGTACAAGAGATCTGTTGCGCCCTGACTTTGGAGAGGTTTGCCATTCTTGTCAGTCGTCGTATCAGTGTCGCCGAAATCCGCACTCCTCCATATCAGTCCGTGTGTAGCTGCAACATTCTTGATATCAATAACGAGGCGAACGTTGTCTATAGTATCTGGGAGGAGTTTCTCGATACGCTCGAGATCTTCTGGAGACATGCTGTTGTATTTTAGTGTTAGTTCATCACGCACCTCTTGGAGCTTTTTGGAATTCGTTAGCGCCTGATCATATGCTTCTGATTCAACACGAAGCACTGCAATACTCTCATACGCCGGCTTTGTGAATACGAAAAAGATGATTGCCGAAACGATGATGATGATTGTCGGGACGATAAATTTGAACATATTATTGTGTCATTAACTCATTTGCTGGTATTCCATCGGTCGACGTTCCTGTTGGTATTGTTTGAAGGCCAACACCATCAGAAACTGAATTGCTCGGTTCATACGAAAGATTCGCTCTGTCAACGAAAAACTCTACTTCAAAAGTTAGGTGTCCTTTCTGGTCTAATTCAAGATTTGAAAATTTGGGATTTTTGATATTACTTTCTTTTGCAAAGGCATCGTTTTGAAGAGCAACTGCCTCGTATCCTGGCGCGAGACCAGAGAGACTAATCCTCACATCTCCGGCAGAATCTGTCGGCATTTCATATTCAAACTTTGTAAATTGAACACTTGAGAGCGTCGATCTTTCCAAAAGTGCAAAAATCGGTGAGACAATGAGATGGTCTCCCAAAATATTTTGTGTCGCATTCAACCTGCGATCGAGCGTTTCGAGGTCTTGTATCACACCCGGCTCGAATGCATCTTTCGCACGGTTGAGGTCCGTTTTCATCTTCTCTATATTTTGAGTGATGCTCGATTTGTAGAAATACATGCCTCCCGCTGCAGCAAGCGACGCGAAGAAAAGAAGAGTGGCGAAGAAGTTGAAAAGAGACACCTTGCGTGTACGAACAACACGCTCTTCAACGAGTGGCTTTTTGGGAATGAATGATGTTTGTGAATCTCTATCCATTTTGATTTGCTATTGAAACACTTATCTCTTACTTTCTAATTCGTAATTTTTGTCTTTTGTCTGTGCTATTTATTATACCACTATCCTTCGAGCTCGCGTAGTGCCAAACCCATCGCAACGGAAAATTCAGGTCCAGCGACACGCAATACGTCTTCGAGAAATGCCGGCGCTTCCACCTTATCAAACGGTGTCCCTAGGACAACATCATTACGAAATGCCGCTTTCGCTTCAGGAATAATATCTTTCAAAAGCGCTCCACCTCCGGTGAGTATTACCTTACTAACAATTTTATTATATTTCTTCTCATAATCCAAGAGCACAGAGCTCGCTTCAGTCAATATATAGTCCATGACAAGCTTGACGGTGTCAGGTATTGCTTGGTCCTGTACATTACGAGAAAGTCCTGTTTCGCGTTTTATTTCTTCTGCGCGCGTAAAAGGTATCGAAAGTGACTTGGACAAATTATTCGTGATGTCTTGGCTTCCGCGATTGATGACATGGAAGCGTTTCACCGTGCCGTATTCCATAATGGTGATTTTCGTTTTAGAAGCACCAATGTCGACAATCATAACAGTCGAGAGGTCATGAGTGAGAACAGAACGAATGCTTGAGAAAACTTCTATTTCGAAAAAGGCAGCGTTGAGATTTGCTGTTGTTGCGAGTGAGCGGTAGCGCGCGACCGTGTCGTTGTGAATAGCTGCCACTAATATTTCGTTTCTTTCGATTGTTCCTTCTTCATCAGAAGTTGCTTTCGGAATGATAGACCAGTCAAGCGACACTTCTGAAATAGGTACAGGAATATATTTGCGCGCTTCTGTTGGAATAACTTGCGCAAGAGTTTTCTCATCAATGATACCCGGAAGATCCATTGTGAAAATGAGACTCGAGGATGCAGGAATCGCGATAGCGCAATCTTTGGTTGTAATGTTGGATTCGCGTATTGTGTCTATCATCGCCTTCGCAATATCTTCAGGTGGTAGATTCGTCACTTGCCCTACATCACCCTTCGTATACGGCCCGAGCGCGAGGGTGCCGTATGTTTCCAAGATGGCTTTTCCTCCTTTTCTACGCAATTGAACAACTTTGATTGCGGATGAACCAATATCAATACCCACGACACTTTGAGCTGTGTCGCGTTTCAAGAAGGACATTCCACTTGCCAGTATTGCTTTGAGAGGATTAGCCATGAAAACAAATGCGTTTTATACTTATCACTGTATTCATTCTAACATGACATTAGCTCCAATCGCTACCGTTTTAGATATTATTTTCCCCCGACGCTGTGTCGGATGTTCTTGCTACAAGACGTTCCTTTGTGATTCTTGTAAGTTAAAACTACGCCGAGAACTTCATGTTCCCGATGCGAAAACAGTTGCTTATTTTTCGTATCACGATCCCATCATCAAAAATGCCCTATGGCATCTCAAATACAAAGGCAAGTATGAACTAGGAAAAGTACTCGGTGAACTTCTCTATGATGAAGCATGGGAGGGGCTCGCGGAAAGAAGGCAATTCAACAATTTCCTTTCCCCTATCATTGTCACTGTTCCTGTATCGAAAAAAAGGAAGCGCCAACGTGGCTACAACCATGCACTCTTGATAGCGCGTGGATTTGCGAATCAGACGCATGGCGAATGCCCTATTGTCGAAAATATTTTAGAAAAGTATCGCGATACGAAACGCCAAGCGGAGATAAAAGTGAGAAAAGAGAGACTTTCGAATCTCAAAGATTCTTTTCGTGTCACCAACCCCTCTTTGATCAAGGGCAAAAATGTACTCCTCATCGATGACGTCACCACGACAGGCGCGACATTCGATGAAGCCACCCGTGCTCTCAAAAAATCTGGAGCTCGCTCTGTTGTCCGCTTGGCGCTCGCTCACTGATATGTCCTGACTTGCAAAATTCTAGAGCATGCTATAATTGGGGGGTCGATATTACTACGTGAATTATGAGAATATATTATGCTCGGAGGACACTAGTAGTTGATTAAAGAGACAGTTTCGACTGTCTCTTTATGTTTTTATGGAATAAAAACATGGTTGTTGTATCATTGTATTTTATAAGCGAAAACTGTCTGAGCAAAGCGAGTTTTTGAGCGCCCTAAAATGTAATGATATAACAAGCAAAGAAACTCATGGAACACTCACACAAAAAAAGTACCTGCGCCGCCTGCGGGACAAGCCCGATGAATCACACGATTATGTATATCGCGGGTGCTTTGGAAGGTCTCATCATTGAACCTATGGAAATGTTCCTCTCCAAAATCATCAACCTATCCGCCTCTGGCACTCTCGTCAACACTTTTACAAAAGTTCATTTCAGTGTCCTGCAACTTTTTCGCATGGTTCGTTATAGCGAGGATGTCGAGCGCGCCTCAAGCGGACGCTCGAAACTCATTTGGGAAGAAGCCAAACGTCGCAACATCCCAATGCAACAAGTTGTCATCTGGGGACGCGCACTTGAGCATTACCGCGCCAAAATCAACGGCAAGTGGATCCACTTCGAAAGCCTCCCGATCCCCCCATGGCTTCCCCAAGATGCGTACTCATGGCTCGATGACAAATTTATTTTGAAAAATAAATTGAGGAAAGCGAATATCAGTGTTCCTTCTTCCAAAAAAGCATTTACAATCTCTGGAGCAAGGCACGTATTTGCGAAACTCGAAAAACCAGTTATTGTGAAGCCTCGCAGTGGCTCACGCGGACGCCACACGACGACAAACATACAAACTCTTGATGAACTCCACAAGGCGTGCTCACTTTGCCAACAAATTTCTCCATTTTTCGTCGTCGAAGAGCATATCGTCGGAAGCGTCTACCGAGCAACCGTGATCGGGAACAAGCTTGTCGGATTCTTCCGCGCTGATCCACCCCAAGTCACAGGCGACGGCATGCACACTATAGAAGAGCTTGTTGCGGAGAAGAATATAAATAAAGATGAAAAATTGTCGGATATCATAATAAACGACGACGTCCTCTCTTTCATCGCGCGCTTTGGCTACATCCCCAACACTATATTGGCAAACGGAAACACGATTGATCTCTCCGCGAAGACCGGTCGCATGTATGGAGGCTACACCCGCGAGATGCTTCCCGAGGTTCATCCGAGAATGCACGATATATTCGAACACTCTGCGACGGTGATTCCTGCACCGATATTGGGATTTGATCTCATCATTCCTGACCCAACAGAAGATCCTGGCAAACAAAAGTGGGGCATCATCGAATGCAACTCGCTCCCCTTCATTGATTTGCACTTTTTTGCTCTAGAAGGCTCACCTCGCGATCTGGCACCGTACATTTGGGATTTGTGGAAGAAGTAAAGCGATAACAACTTTTATGCTCTCCTCGACTCGGAAGTGATAAAGATTACTGTATACACTTCCCTCATCTTATGTCGGCAATAAAAAAATACCGCGGACATTGATTGTCGCGGTAAAATATATTGATCAAAATTAATTAAAGAAATTGAACGCCTGTTCTATTGCCTCCTTTGTAACCGCTGAAAAAGATAGTGACTCTTTCGTTCATTGGAAGCTCTGTGCCTCCAAGATCGTCGTAGACAAGTGTTTTTTCTTCTGTGCCAACTTCAATAAGAAGTTCTTTTGTCTCGGGATTGTGATCTTTTATAACTATTTTGTCGTAACTTGAAACGACGTTTTTGTTATCGCTATTTTTGTTTTTGTCATGATTAATTATCATATGATTGGTTTTTTAATTTGAAAGAATTTGTTTACTTTTTTTTTGCACACACCAGAGTGATATGTACTAGTACACTGTATCATGAGACAACAAAATACACAAGCTATCCAGCTTGAGTTTTCAAATTGCAGTGAGGATGGTATCACTAGCTAACAATCTTATTATTTTCATTATAGCCTTCCACGACTTCTACATTTTCATCATCAAAATATTCCATCTGGTTTTCTTCGGCAGATTTACTAAATAAAATCTGAGAATACAGAGGAGGTGCATCCTCTGCACGAGACAGTGTAATGTGCGGATACTTATTTTTTGATTTTGGATTTTCTACCAAAAGGTCATCGCCATATTCATCATACGCTCGACCTATAATTTTAACCTTCAATTCTTTACCTATCTCTATACCCTGTAAGTTGCTAGGATTAAATACAATGGTGCTGTGGTCACCAAAAACTTTTCCATGCTTAGGTGGAAATCTTTTTAGTAAACTTTCTACATCTTTTACAAAAAGGGCTGTGTATATGTTTCTCATACTACCTGTTGTTGGCAGTATTCATTATACAAAATTCGAACATTTTTTGAAAGGGGTTCGGAAGCAAAAATATGGTCGGCACAAAGTGCCGTCTGTTCTCTATTCCTCCTAAAAATATTTAATATAAGAGTTTTTGGGAGTAGCTCTTATTCTTTTTTTATTCTATTTATCTCATCAGTAAGTGCCTTATTTTTATCGGGATTTGTTTCCTTATCACGAGCTAATTTTAGTGCAGTCAGTAATTGCCCTTTCAACATAGCCTTTGCCATAAAGTCATCAGCTAAAGCGTAGCCCGATCGCAATTTACTAAGATCATCCATATCCTCTAAATTTACCTTTGTTGTCAGTTTAGATTTATTTTCATATATATCATCTGGATTTTCAAAATTATCAGCATCATCTTGGAAATTATCAGTATTAGTTTCTAGATAAACTCCTCCATCTTGATATTCATCGAAAAGATATGTACGTAAGAAAAATTCCACGCCATTAAATTTGTTATTTCCAGCCAGTCTTGGAAGATTAGAATAATAATTCTCATCTTTTGAAAAACCTTTCATCAATTCTTCCATTGCGTTGTATCTACGACCTTTCCCAACTGATAATTCATTCCTATAATAATCAAAATCTGTGGGATTCATTCTTGATATTTTATTTCTAACAAATTCCAATTCTTTTGTGGTTTCTATCATTCTATCCATATCACCCGAATAATAGCTTTTTATAAATTCTGGGACATTGGCTATTGTATTCTCTAGGTCGGCCGTACGGTTTTTTATAAGTTGCTCTTTATTTGATTTAAGGTCTGCTAAATTTTTTGCGAGTGTTTCGATGGTGATTGTCGCTTCAGTATTCTTCAGTTCCAAAAGAAATGCGATAATCTTTTGTAACTCGTTATTAAACTTATTTTTCTCATCGACAAATAGCTTTTCTTCTTCTGAAGTTAGTCCTGCGAAAAAGTTATTTACTTCATTGTTAAGGTCTTGATATTTATCGACTATTTCAGATAGTGGAGCATAAATTTCTTGTAATTTCTTTTTGATATTATTCTTTGCTATTTCTAGTTTTTCCTTGAAGTTTTCTTTGGTGAGCTGTTCGCTATTTGCTGTCTTATCGGAATTATCGTACAGCTTTTTATATAATGCACTATTATAGTAGTAATCTCTGTGCTTGCTAATTTGAATAGGAAGAATATCAGGCTCATTAAGTTCCGTACGTATACACTCGTTTATCTTATCTGTAAACTTTTTATTTATAAGTTCCTGCAGTTTATCTTTTAGTTCTTTGGTGGTATTCCCTTCAATTTTATGACTATTATAATCTTCTGGAATCGTTACGTTACAAAATAAATTAACTTGTCTACCATTTGGTAATTTCAAGCCTTCTGGCAAAAAGTCTTGCTCTAACTGGTCTTGATTTATATCAGTTGATGCTGAAAATATTTCTATAGATTTACTTCCATTTTCTTCATCTGGTATATATCTTGTATTATGACCATAATTGATGCGAAATTTTACGCCACTATGCTCAATCTCTGAAGGATTATTTTTTTCAATTTCTTCTTCTGAAGAAAGAAGCTCTTTGGAGATGTCTAAAATGGAAAGATCTTTTCTTCTAATAAGAGAGCAGAGTTGTTCCATCCCCACGACTCTGAATCTGCCCATCTCAGAACCATAATGCATCTTCATATCCTCCTTACCGTAAGGATCTAGCTTGCCTGCCGATCGGATTCTGAGAAAGTAATACTGATCAATAGCCTGTAGATTTGCTTTATATATATCTTTCCAAGCAGAAAATCTATCTGGCAATTTTGCTACCTTGCTTTCATTGGTAGCATATTCTAGAAAATCATCGAAAACTTCCGGTGAATAATCAGGATTTTGGATTCTAATGTCTGTAACCTTTAATTCTTTTTTTAATCTATCTAAATTTGACCCACCACTACCAATAAATATATATTTATCTCGCTCCCTAACCTTAATAGTTAATTGATTATCTTTAACCATACTCGGATCCATAAAAAAACTTTTTTCTGTATGAGTCTTGCCTTGTCTATGGTCAGCAGTATTACCCCACCTTAAATCACCGACATGTATTAGCCCAGGTACGGATTCTTTTATTCCATAACTGCTCAAACTTTCTGGATCTCCACCTGTTATAACGTACCCACTCAAACCATTATCATAACTATTCTCATCATATTCTTCCCAAAAACCTTCCATTTTTTCAGCTTTAGATATTTCATTGGCCTCAGCTATTACATCTTTAGCTTTAGCTATATTCTCTTCATTTGCTTCAGTTCCAACAACTATGTAATATTCATTTCTTTTTGCAAAACCACTCCGTCCTTCAAGGGATAATTTAGCCCCTAATTTTTGGCAAATCTCGGCCAACTTCTGCTGACTGGCTGCAAATCTAGGAAATTTATAAATATCTTCTTCACGCGACAAGGCTTCTGTCTTAGGAATGTTAAGTCGTTTTTCTGCTTCTCCATATAGCTTTTCAATATCTACACGAGATTTTTTTTTATCTTTTTTTCCGCCAATACCACCCCCTGCTTTGTTTTCTAAATCATTAAAGCCCATATATTTCAAAAGTTAAATAATAAACTTATTTTTTTATTGTATAATTTATCCTATATTATAGCAATTTATACGACTATTCTCGGCAACAGCGGACTCAAGCGAGTTACTACTTCGTAATTTATAGTACTAGAGCGTTCAGCCAGATCTTCCGCTTTGATCTCTATTTTAAGCTAGCAAGGCGAAACCTTGCTAGTTCCTTTCAAAATCAGGATTTTTTGGGGGTAATGCCTTTGTGTCGCGCCTTCGGCGCGACCCCATTTCGACTTCTGATTCCGATTTCCAATTTTGGCGGTGCGTATTGGACAAAGTTCGAATGTATTTCGAGCAGAATCCCGATGAGAGCTACTAATCGCACGCGCGGAGCGCGTGGTAGCTTGAAACTGCCTCGTACGCCCCGATTGCGTGGTAATGCGAACCAATGCTCCCTACGGGAGCGGTACACCTTTCGCACTGAGGTGCTCAAGGTCTTACGAAAGTCTCCCAGACTTTCTCACCTCGGACACGCTCGCGGACTCGCGTGTGTAAGGGAACACTTATGCAGAGCCAAAAGCCAAAAAATTTCCTTGCATTTTTCTCGCGTCTCCTCCCCCCACCCCTCCACCGCGAAGCGGAAAAAGAAATGGAAAGGAAATTTTTGGTTTTGCTTCGCCGTTTCAGTCTCCGAAAAGAGCATCATTATTTTATCATATTTTGATTGCTCATATCTGCGCCCTCACGGCGACCCGAGGCGCCCTTGCATCAGCTTTTGGTGGAAACTATCTAGTATATGGTATTACAACTCGCTTGGATCAAAAACAACCGCACTTTCTCCATGCTGAGTAGCGAAACTAAACCACATTTCAAAGTAAAACGGCAACTCCACTCCTTTTGAATCTGTAATAGTGAGAAGATCTCCTTGGCGCCCGAGCGTTATTGCATTTCCATTTACATTTGTCTTGAAGTTCATTCCATCAGTAATCTTTAGATATGGCACTCCAACCACCTTGTCTTCGGCTCTAAAAACGACAAAAATTGTTTTTGAAGGATAACGCCGATCAATGCTACTTGGCTCAAATACAAAACTATCACTATCCTCGTAACCAGCGTACGGGTTACGGGCATAATCTCGCCTATGCCCAGTATCCTCACTTAATACAATAGCTTCCGGATATTTTTTCTTCACTTCACCAATCGTCATAAGTTGAAACTTTGCTAATGCAAGTTCGGTGTCGAGATCTCTTCCCGCAAGTACCTTTCCCGTACTTTGTTGCCATAATGACTCATGTTCTCTATCAAACATAATCATATTACTCTCTAAGAGAAAGCCACTCACTCCAAAAGTCAGCGTTTCTCCATCAACTCTTCGGTCATAGACAATCGCACTTCCGCATAGTGGACAAAAGGTCACTGCAACTGGTATACCGCCAACAGTATCGTTCACAATTTCATGCCAATTAAGAATGTTGTATGGGTACACTTTCATAATACCCCCATCTTTCATGACAATTGCTTGCACGGTATCTGGATGTCGGAAAGTGTCTATCGGTAAAAATAGAGGAGTGTCTATAGAAGGTATGCCGTCTTTCCCCGGTCCACCAGAAAGAACTTTTTCTAGATTTGAATCTACAATATTCCACGGTGTTTTAGAGAAGGCGCGTTTTAAATTTTGTGGAACATTCACCGTACTTTGCTGTTCGGACACGCTCTCTCCCTTTGGTGCAAAACGCTCGATGAGTGATTCTTCCAAATTAATAGTCGCTCCATAACCAGAATCAAGGATTGCCGTTTCAATTTTTTTGTCATACCCGGTAAGGATAGCCACACCCACAAGAATAATCAGTACCCCAAACACCTGCTTGACTCTGTTGGCTGTGGACATACGGCTTGTAATTTTATTCACCAGTTGCCCACCAAAATATGCAATGAGTAGAAGTGAGACAGCAAGACCTAAGGTGAACCCTAGGAGGTACACAAAACCAACCAAAAATCCTGCTGGAAGGATGGTGGCGATGATAAATAGGTATGTCGGGGAACAGGTGGTAAAAACCGGTCCAAGTGCAAGTCCTATGAGCGCATCACCGGAGTAGTTCTTTTTTT
>Ga0163149_10000983_pt1 | contig 36978 bp, 34 predicted proteins | sample OliLakLV19MP5G1_FD_148604 | JGI IMG/M metagenome (GOLD analysis project Ga0163149, IMG submission 148604) | Freshwater microbial mat bacterial communities from Lake Vanda, McMurdo Dry Valleys, Antarctica - Oligotrophic Lake LV.19.MP5.G1 | ecosystem: Environmental > Aquatic > Freshwater > Lake >... | reverse complement strand
TCACATAGTCAGGGAGCCCGTCGCCGTTGACATCGACAAGAGAAGAAGCACCGTTGGTGTAACCCAAGTACGCACCGTTCCAAGGAGAAACAGTGTTCTCACCTTTGATCGGCATCTGCCAGTCGGGTGCAAGTTCCCAACCACTTCCCGTATTCAAAAACACACGGTAGCTTTCATCAAGAGTTGGATCACCTTCAATATATTCGCCTCCAATCATCACATAGTCAGGGAGCCCGTCGCCGTTGACATCGACAAGAGAAGAAGCACCGTTGGTGTAACCCAAGTACGCACCGTTCCAAGGAGAAACAGTGTTCTCACCTTTGATCGGCATCTGCCAGTCGGGATCGAGAATCCATTCATCTCCAGCAACTTGATATTCAAACTCAGTCACAGGAAGTGTTGTTGTCACACCTCCTGTCGTACCAGACTCTGTAATGCTTCCCAAAAGCGCGCGGTTTCCATTGTGACCGAGAATATACCCAATGTCATACGTGCGCACTTCGACACCTGAAACAGAAACAACAATTTCGCTGATCAAGTCTGAAGAAGCGATTTCAAATGCAGGCGACTCGGTTCTGACAATATTGGTCGCAGGAGTGCGATTGAAGACGACTGTGAAGATGCCGTCAGTCACACCATTGCCCGTATAAGTAGCAAGTAACGGATACATCTGTCCGCCATTTTTATAATATGTGTAAGTGACAAAATTGCCATTCAGATCACGCACTTCTTGGAGCATCCACTTATAGACACGATCATCATCGCTCGGGTCGTCTTGCCGCGCGCTCGCAATAGAACCAAACGTATATTTCGTTCCGCTTTTGTCGGTCACCACCCACCCATCCCCCACTATTTCATATGAGAAGAAACTTCCTTTGTCAGATTTCGCAACAAACGAATCCGCGTCTATGTCCACAAGCTCGCCGGAAAGTGAAGAGGAAAAATAACTCTCAGAATACAAGTCCTCGGTTCCCTTCCTGTTTATCCGCTCGATGCTCGGAATACTGACAGACCAACCGTAACCGACGATCGAATCATTGTTTTCAAGTGCGCTGTTGTAAGTGAGCGCTACATCCGGAGTGAGTCCGTTTCTCCCCGGAGGCAAAGTGACGTCGTATTGATACACTAGAGCACCGGTGATGTTGTCTATCTCTGGATGAAGACGATTGTTCGGTTGATTGGTGTTTGTCGAAACTTCTTCCTCTCCCGGCAAGAGTCCCATAACTTCAGGTACATCGGGGTCAGAAGTTTTCTCATCTGCGTCTTGCTTTTCTTTCAAAAGCTCCATCACCTCTTCCTTCGTCATTCCTTTATCCAGAAGCGCCTGCGCTTTTTCTTTTGGAGTATCCACTACTTGTGTAGGTCGAGGTTCGGCACCACTTGCTTCTGTAGTCTGCGATACTGTCGCCTCGACTTGCACGATGGGGGCTGTCGAAACTGGCTCTTCTGCTAGGACGACAGCAAAGGGCTGGATGAGTAATAAAAAAGCCGCACAAAATGCGGTCGGTTTGGCAACGAGCTTCATAGCGCGAGAAACGATATTCGTTTGTGTATACATATAACCTTGGGGTAAAAGGCTACTTGATAATGTCCTCACTCTATCACGCCCCAAAAACTTTGCAAGAATTAACTTACTTTTCCATTAACTTTTTTGTTCGAGGTCGAACCTCTAACATTTGACGGCTTCATAATACCCAATTCATACTTCGCAATTTTTTCTCTGTTAAATGTTTCTCCTTTGTAATTTTTTCTTTTATGCCATGGATATGCCTCGAGATATTCGCGAGCCTTCCCTATATTTGGGACACCCTTCTCTTTCCACTCTGGATACAAGAGTTCAAGTGGATTGAGATCTATATAGTAGTGATGGTAGTTAAAATATTTTTCTGTGTCGACGTGACGGGATTTTGTCTTTCCTTGAAAGAGGGCACCGGAGCGCTTGTGTCTGAGATTGAAATACATGGTATACCCGGTCATCACTTTTTGAAGATACTTGGAAATGCCATTTTTTGTCAGCTGGCGGAGACAAAGATGATAATGATTAGGCATCAAGCAATAATTCTCGATCGCAACGAGCCTTTTGTTTGAGCTCGAACCTTGAGCATTTGGTGTTTTGGCATTTGCTTGGCGGTGAGTGTTAAATACCCTCTCTTCGGTATTAAATTCATTGAGCATAAACAAAAAACGATCATAGTCCATTTTGTCCTTGAAAATAATACGCTTCTCCACGCCGCGGTTGTATACGTGGTAATACTCATTGTCTATAAATGGGACTCGCCTACTCATGATTCAAGTATACCACATATATGTTTGAGGTCGAACCTCGAACAGATAACTTCAAAGACATAAGTTTCAAAGAATTGCATAAGTTCCTTTGAAGAAATACTTCTAAGTTTAGGCGACATAATCCAAAGTGGATATTTCTATATTCATAAGAAGTGAAGGTTTATGAGTCAAACCAAGTGAAGCTAGGCCTTCCCCTTCAGTATATAAAGATACAGCATTTTGAATATTATCTTGAAGCTCTTCGAGTGTTTTACTATCAGTAACGATTGGATGACCAATACCACTGGCAACATAATACCCTTCTGGTTCTTTAGTTATTGAAAATTGGATAATACTTTTCATACCTCCATTACATACCTACAAAAAATCAATTGCAAACACCAAAAAACCGCCCTCCGACCAAAGTCGGAGTGGTTTTTTGTTTACTAGCTAGTTTTCAAAAATTATTGCGTATTAGCTTTCGCTCGACTAGCAGGACCGAGAAGTCCGTCTGCGTCGAGACCTACAGATGCTTGCCAAGATTTTGCAACAGCTATAGTCTTTGCGCCACACCATCCGTCTACGGTTAGACCAGCAGATGCTTTAGCATTGAAGTACATTTGCCAGGCTTTACAAGCTTCACCTTTTGTCCCCATTTTTACTAGTCCAAGTCCGAAGGCATACCCTCCAGCTGAAGGAGATGCTGGGATAGCGGGAGTAGGTGCATTACAATTTCGTCCTATTGAAGGGCTGAAAAGATATCCTGACAAACAATCTGTTGGTTGAGTAGTTGTAAGCACAGCAGGAGTTGCTGGTGTAGCCAAAACAACAGAAGCCCTAGGCTTTGACCCACTTGATGTACCACGAGGATTAGTACCAGTAGTAGTCGTCAGAGTACCAGTAGTAGTCGTCAGAGTACCAGTACCAGAAAAGTACGTGTTATTTTTGTACGATGAATTAGAAGCAGTTGAACCCCAAGAGCCAACATACTGCAAATCTCCATCAAGATACAAACTGTCAGCAGTTGAAGCGCCTGTCAATAAAACCAGTACTCCCGAAGAAACAGTCACGTCCCCACCGATAGTGATGCCACTCAAGATAGATTTTGTTCCACTTCCACTCAAACCAAGATTATGATAAGAAACAGCCTTTACTGTCTGAAATCCACCGGTATAGTTTACAGTATTCCCGACTGCTGTAGCAGTGAGACCAGTCACAGACATGCCTCCATCAATATTCAAAATACCAGTTGCACTATTTATAAGCGTACCTCCCCCATCGAGCATAGTAGAGATAGTAAAGGTGCCATTGTTTGTGTAGTTAGAATTAGTAAAAGTCACATTCGGAATAGAGAGACTACCATTGATAGTTCTATCAAAGTTTAGGAAAGTATGGACTCCTACTCCTGCTGTGAATGTACCGTTGTTTGTCACATGACCCAAGAAAGTTACCACGGTTGCACCTGTTTCTGTGAAAGTACCCCCCGAATTTATCAATACATCGCCATTGTGAATCTTGGCACCAGTGCCGTGAGTTAGAGTACCACCATCTTCAATGGTAGTACCTCCGGTGATGTCAAGAGTGTGTGTACTTGTAGTAAATACACCTTCGGTTACCACTAAAGCCTCAAGAATAAGTGAATTACCAAGAAGAGTGGCTGTGCCAGCAGATTTATTTATCACAACGTTGGTATAATTATACGCGCCGACATTCTGTACGCCACTACCATTAAAAGTCACGGTGCTACTGCCACGAGCAAAAGTTCCGCCAGAAGGAAAATGCCCTCCCAGATTAATATTGCTTGCTCCTGTAGAAGTGACTTGAACATTTGCTCCCTCAGTAATAGTCAAAGTAATATTTCCAGTAACATTTATTGTACCTGTGCTTACACTAAGAACTTTGTCTCCACTACCAGCACCGTCATCTATTCCGATGCTTCCAGCAGAAAGTGTGCCGTTGGCGACAGCAAGAGTTGAGTGGTTTGCACCTGCAGTGCTAGCAAAAGTGACAGCACCAGTAACATTGAGAGCGCCTGGGCTCGCAATAGTTATACCATTGGCACCACCAGTTGGATCATTTAAAGTAACTGATGCTAATGCTGGTGTAACTGTGTCTAAAGTAACCACAACACCTGTATTGATAACTACAGTATCACCCACAAGTGGAATACCCCCTGGAGCTGTACAACCAGCATCGTCCCATGTTCCTCCTGCGCTCCAAAGACCTGTAGCGTTTGCGGTACAAGTAGCTGCTGATACATTTGATACACCAAAAGCAAATACCCCGAGCATCACAATCACCAAAGAAAATAAAACATTTTTAAAATTTAATTTCATATTTGTAATTAATTTATAATAAAATTATTATTACAGGATTAATAAGTAATACTTTAATTATACTATCTTCCAAACAAAAAACCACCCCGAAGGGTGGTTTTTTGAATACTTTTTAAGGCGTATTAACCAGAGTTCCTAGACTAGGCGATTAAGCAGCGTCGAGCTCACCAAGTGATACAGGATCAGACTCGAAATCACTCAAGTTGAACGTGTATGAATTAGTTGTAGCTGCGATTGCTGTTGTATCGTATCCAATTGACATTAATGCAAGCTGGAAGAGAAGTTCATCGTTAGCAGCATCATCTGTCAAAGTATTTGACATTGTCGCTGTAAAGGTGAACGTATCTGTATCTCCTTCTTGAACTAACCAAGTAACGTTAGCTGCAGAGTCAGCGTCTGTGCTTGTCAATGCTGCTGCGATAGTCGTGAGAGCTGTCGCGTCAGCGCCTGTGTCTGCACGTGTTGAGAAGAAGTTAACACCACTTCCGTTAGCGTAAGTTCCATCTCCGTCTTCGGTAACTGTACCGTCAACGTAAATATCTGAGCCGAATGATGTGACATCAAACTTGATAGTAAGAGTAACACTATCAGTTGTGTTTTCAATTTCAGCTTGAACAACTGCGCTTTCTTCAACACTTACAAGTTCTACCATAATACCAACATCGTAAACTGCTGATGCTTCACCAGTAACTGTACCAGTTTTATCACCGTCTGCTAGATCTTCACCTGATTCGTCGATAGCATCGAAGCTAGCGAGTTCAGTCTGAGTTTCGCCAAAGACAGCAAGAATTGTGTTACCTGCAGCTAGATCACCAGTGTCAGTAACACCATAGAAGTCAACTGCGACAGTGAAGTCATTGCTGCTTCCTGCGTCAAGAGTAATATCCATGTCTTCGAAGAAGTAAGTTTCAGCTGTACCAACTGTAGTACAGTTTGCTGAGACTGTTAGTAGTTCTTCGACACAGTCTGTTGTCATAGTAACTGAACCAACTTCACTACCATCCAACCATAGAGAGATACCAGAAATCATCTCATCAACGTTGTCCTGACCGCCAGCAACAGTAATGTTTACTGGAAGTGAGTCAAGAGTGACATCTGATTCTCCTTCTATTTCTACATTGAATGACAAGATTTCTACGTCATCAGTGTTATCTGTTGCGTCAACATCGATAACATGAGCGTCGTTGATAGCGTCATCACCGTTTGTGATTTTGAATTCTGTATCAGTTGCAGTTGCAAATGAAGCAAAATCAAATGACTGCTCAAGAGCATCACTATCAGTGTCTTCAGTTGTAACGACACCTTCAGCGTCTTCGAAGCGAACGTTTAGAACGTCAGCTGTCCAAGCGTCAGTGCCGATATCACCTGAGTCAAGATTGTTGAGCGCAGTAACTGCGACTGTAAAGTCCATAGTTTCTCCTGCGTCAATGATTGCTCCATCGAGTGAGATGGATTCTGTCCAAATATCACTTGATTCTGAGAAATCACTTAGATCAGATTCTCCAACCATTTCGCCATCAAGCCAGATTGAAACTGACTCTGCGTAATCATCAAAGTTATCTGAAACTGATGCAGCTGATTGAACGAACTCAACTTTGATTGAAGTAATTTCAACATCAGAGTCGTTGTCAGCTTCAACTTCGAAAGCCAAAACTTCTACATCCTCTTCGTCTTCACCAACTTCTTCATTTGAGAAGTCAGATAGAGAATCGACTGTGATTGAACCAGCACCACCTTCAAGAACACCTGATGTTGTTGGAGTTGTTCCACCAGTACATGAAGCACCAGTAGTTGAACTAAACATTGCACCTGCTGTACATCCAGCTACTGTTGAAGTAGCAGTTGTACATGGTAGTCCAGTAGTAACACTGTAAGCTGTACCAGCTGAACATCCAGCTGAATAAACCATTGTTGAACCGTCTGTCATTGCTGACAAAGCTGTTCCAGTGTTGATTCCAACGATACCGTCAGAAGTCAAACCTTTTGCTGCTTGGAAAGCCATAACTGAGGCCTTTGTAAGAGAGCCGAAGTACATAGATTCCATTCCTGGAGATCCAGCACCTGTAGTAGCAACCAAGAATCCTCCGCCGTTAAGAGTCTGTTGTAGACTCATAACCTGAGAACCTGTTGAACCCATTTTAAGGGTTGTTGTGTGAACGTAAGCAGCATTTGCTTTAACACCTGCGAAGGCGATAACAGCAAAGACAGCAACGATCGCTATTTTTGAAAATTTGCTCATAATAAAATTATTTTTATAACCGCAACGTTATTTGGTTAGTTTCGACGAACTAAATAGTGTGCGGGTGGTAGCCATCTCTCATTCCTTTTATTGAAACGAAAGTACTACCGTGCTCGATATATTTTCTTCATACTTTAAATTATGAAGAATATCTGCCTTGTCGACACGGCGGATTGATTGAAAGAGTTGAAAGTTCAAAGCTCAAAGTCAAAAGCAAATGCCCAAAACTAAAAGCAATGAAATCCAGCTTATCCAATCAATATCACTTTCCTATCCAAAGTGACAAATGTGCGAAACTACCATAAGGGTATTTGCGCACGGACATTATATCCATACTCCCATAGAAATGCAAGATGGATACAATAAGGAAAGCGCTACATGCTTGTGTGACTATTTCACACATACAAAATAACGACTTTCTCTATGAATTATGACACCCGAGCAGGTGAAATATGACAATTGTGGGGATTTAGGCGAGAGAGTACCTTGCCCAGCGCTTTTCTCCTCGACGAACAATTACCCCTTCTGCTATAAGCGACATGAGCTCCCTCTGGAGGGTCTTGTCGCTTAGATTTGGGATCACGTCTTTGATGTCGTTGAGACCGACAATTTTCCTTTGTTTCAAGAGGCGAATGATAGATTCACGACGAATATGACGCATTGCTAGATCCTTTTGACTCGTGTCTGACGTTTTGATTCTCTGTTCGTTCCGGACGACTGGCTTGTCGCTTACAGTAGACAGAGAAGTATTGGTTTTCTCTTCAATTGATGATTTTGCTGTATCAGTGATTTCGTCTCCAAAAAGTCTTCCCAAACCAAGTGACGCAGTGTCAGATTCTGTTGTATACGGACCAAATGTTTTCACACTCAATGTCGCGACAGAAGACTTGATTTTGTTGATTTCTATGAAAAGTATCTCTGCGTTTGTGGTTGAGATAACAGCAGAGCCGGAAGCTATGTGAAGGAGATTCGTCACGACCTCTAGGTTGACACTTATCTCATGAAAAGGTGTATTGGTGCGTTCAGAAATCGTGCTTTTGGACAAAGAAATGGAGAGCGCGAGCACGGCTTTCCTAAGCTCCTGTCGCATAGGATCCTGCACGTCTATATGGTCAGTGACGTAGTATATAGCTGTGCTGATCTGTGTCCCCTTCTTTATTATAAAGGATAGAATAGTAGCCTTATTTTCCAAGGTATTTGGATTACTAAGCGACACCTCTAAGGCACTTTGACCTTTGGAATTTTCACCTGTTTGTATGTCGTTTTGAGTTTTGATATCAGTCATGTGAATGTCGTTTATAGTTGAGAGTATACTCCGTAGCATGTAAAATGCAAGGAGTGGCAGGCACAAAGGATGATGCCTGATATGTAGAGTAAAATGATAAAAGCCCCAGATAGGAGGTGAAAGTCCTGAAGGCAAAGTTTGATTTGGCAACACACTCCTGCCGTTGCGTAATTTTTTGTTAAAAATTCGCTCTTTCTCGGATTGTTATACTGCGAAAGACGGCAGAAGAGGGTTTGCCTGATTGTATAAATAAAACATCATAATTTAATTCATTATCCCTGTTTCCTCATGTTATAATTGACAAACATATGTCCAGAAAAAAAGATTTGAAACGGGAAAGCACGAAGGAGAAACGGAAATCAAAACCATCAATTAAAGAAGAAACACGGCGCGGTATTTGGAGTCTTATTTTTTTTGTTTTGGCGATTTTTACTCTCCTCACTCTGTTTGGAAAAGGTGGTATCGGAGGCGGATACTACCGTCAAGGACTGCATGCTGTATTTGGTATTGTGTTCTACATTCTCCCAATCATTTTCGCGGTACTCGGAATGACATTCGCCAAATCAAAAGAATTCGAGATTGGCAAAAGGAAAGGAATTGTCCTTTTTGTGTTGCTCGGAAGCATGCTGGGGATTGTCGCAACCGCTTCCCCTCACGAAGGTGGTGGGTACCTCGGACTCGTATTTTCATATCCGATTGTGGCACTTTTTGACAGCGTCGCAGCAACTATCATCCTCGGCGCTATCCTCATCGCGTGCCTTCTCATATTCTTCGATGAAATACCAAACTTCTCATCACTCGTTGATAGACTCATGGCATATTTGCAAAAACCTCTTTTTGGAAAAAAGAAAGACTCTATTGTCACTGGCATTGAAGCTGAAATCCCTTCTCTTCTTGAGAAAGCACCTCAACCAAAGGAGGCCGTAGTAGAAGTGTCGACCGAAAGGACTCTGTCCGAGCCTGAACAAAATGTCAAAAGTGAGAAAAAAGCAAAGGATGAGGACGGCTACGAGAAAGCATTTATTGCACATAGCGAATACGTTTTACCACCACTCTCTCTTCTCGAAGGTGACAAGGGGAAGCCGAATGTCGGTGACATCAAAGCAAATGCCAACATCATCAAACGCACGCTCGCAAACTTCGGGATATTGGTTGAGATGGACGAAATCACTATCGGCCCCTCAGTCACACGCTACGCTCTCAAACCAGCAGAAGGCGTGAAGCTCTCAAGGATACTCACACTACAAAACGACCTTGCTCTCGCTCTCGCTGCTCACCCTATCCGTATCGAGGCCCCTATCCCAGGCAAATCTCTTGTCGGTATTGAAATCCCAAATAGAATCAAATCAACTGTTGGTCTTGCGACCATGCTTGCTGACAGCGATTTTGCCAAAAACCCGAAGCCACTTCTCATCGCTCTCGGCAAAGGCCTCTCTGGCAAAGCCGTCTTCGGAAATCTCGCCAAAATGCCTCATGCGCTCATTGCTGGAACGACAGGCTCAGGAAAATCTGTCACCATACACTCTATTATTACATCTCTCCTTTACAGGAATGGCCCTGATGATTTGCGATTTATATTCGTGGATCCCAAGCGTGTAGAGCTCACACTATATAATGGTATTCCTCACCTCCTCTCCCCTGTCATCACTGATGCAAAGAAATGTATTCTCTCGCTCAAATGGGCTGCAAAGGAAATGGATAGACGCTACGATATCTTGGAGAAGAATTCTGTGCGTGACATCGCCTCATACCACGCAAATGTTTTGACCAAAAAATCCAAGGGGCAGGCAAAGGATGAAGAGGAGATGGATCGCATGCCATACATCGTCGTTATCATCGATGAGCTTGCGGACATCATGCAGGCATACCCAAGAGAACTCGAGAGTGCCATCGTGCGCCTCGCACAAATGTCGCGCGCAGTTGGTATCCACCTGATTCTCTCAACGCAACGTCCGAGTGTGAACGTGATCACGGGTCTTATCAAAGCAAACGTGCCGACACGCGTTGCTCTCCAAGTCTCTTCTCAAATCGATTCTCGAACCATCCTCGACATGGGTGGTGCTGAGAAACTCCTCGGAGCCGGTGACATGCTCTATCTCTCTGGAGAAATGTCTCAACCAAATCGTTTGCAGTCAGCGTTCATAGGAGAGGAAGAAGTAAAGCGTGTGGTAAAGTTCATCAAAGATAATTCTGGCGAGATGCTTCCGGGGGGAGAAATAGCATTCTCTGGTACAGTTTCGACTGAACGCAATCCCCTTTTTGAAGCAACTATCGACAACAATAGTGAGGATGATGATGAACTGTACGAGGATGCACGCCAAATAGTCATCGACGCAGGAAAAGCTTCAACATCATACTTGCAAAGAAAATTGAATGTTGGCTATGCTCGCGCAGCACGTTTGATTGATATACTGGAAGAACGTGGTGTTGTAGGGCCTGGATCAGGCGCAAAACCACGCGAAGTGTACGAGAAACCTATCGATGTTGCAAAAGAAACATTTAACAAAGAAGCCGGAGGAACTGCATGAACCAACAACACTCAATAAAATGGAATCTGTATTGGATTAGTATTCCCGTGATACTCATTGTTTTGTACGGAATATTTGAGGCGAGAGTCTTGTTAGGAAGTTTTCGTTTGGAAATTGCTGGCGTCACAAATGGACAAATAGCATCTGATCCACTTATTCCCATATCTGGAGTCGCTCACCACGCATCGATTATTCGCGTCAATGATAGAGTCATCTCTCAGGGAGTAGACGGAAGTTTTGAAGATACACTGTTGCTTGCACGAGGAATAAATGTGATATCATTTGAAGCAGAAAATCGCTTTGGAAAGAAGATCTACAAAACCTATACTGTTTTGTATAGGGAACAAGTTTAAATTAAAAGTTATTAGTTAATATAATGCTAGCGCCTATCGGCCTAATGCCTAAAGCCTAGTCACACGCATATGGCATTCACCAAAAAGAAGACAATTAAAGAATCAAAGGCAGTTTCCCAAAATGGTCGCGGTATCGAAGATACAATCAAATCTATCCAAACAAAATTCGGCGAAGGAGCCATTATGAAGCTTGGTGATGCGCCAAAGGTGGATATCGCCGCTATCTCGACTGGCTCTATCGGTCTCGACATGGCCCTCGGCATCGGTGGTGTTCCCCGTGGACGCATCATCGAAATATTTGGACCGGAGTCATCTGGAAAAACCACTCTGTCACTCCACATCGTTTCTGAAGCACAGAAAGCAGGCGGTATTTGCGCCTTTATCGACGCTGAGCACGCGATGGATCCTGTCTACTCCAAAAACTTGGGTGTCAAAACTGACGAACTCCTTATCTCTCAGCCTGACACAGGTGAGCAGGCACTCGAGATCTGTGAGACATTGGTGCGAAGTGGCAAAATAGACGTTATCGTCATCGACTCTGTTGCAGCGCTCACACCAAAAGACGAAATCGAAGGCGACATGGGTGCTCAGCACGTAGGTAAACAAGCGCGTCTCATGTCTCAAGCATTACGAAAACTAACTGCAATCGTTGCCAAATCGAAGACCACAGTGATCTTCATCAACCAAATCCGTATGCAGATAGGTGTGATGTTCGGTAATCCTGAAACAACTCCGGGAGGAAAGGCTCTCAAGTTCTATACCTCCGTCCGCCTCGACATCCGTCGTATCGCTCAAATCAAAAAAGGTGAAGAAATAGTCGGTGGTCGCACGCGCGTGAAGGTGGTAAAGAACAAAGTCGCGGCTCCATTCAAACAAACTGAATTCGATATCATTTACGGTGAAGGAATCTCACGTGAAGGAGAAATCATGGCACTCGGCGAGAAGATCGGTATCGTAAAAAAGAGCGGTGCGTCGTATTCATATATAGACAAAGCTGGCGCAGAACAGAAAATGGAGCGAGGATATGATGCAACACGCCAGTTCCTCAAATCAAACAAGAAAATCGCAGATGACCTCATGAAAGAAATCAAGAAACGCTTTGGTGAAATCCAAGTCTCGGTTGCGGGAGGAAGTGCTGATGAATAATACTCGAGGTTCGACCTCGAGTATAAAAAGCCACCCAAGAGCAAAGGGTGGTTTTGTTTTATAAATTATTTATTATGTTTCTTCTTCGTACAGTAAATCACTATCTAGCGCTACCGATGGCCTGTCGTTCGTATAAAGAAGAAAATATAGTGCGAGTGCAATATATTGCCCTATCATAAACACCGAGCGGTTGATGGAATAGACAGCGGGAAGCCAGAAGAGTCCGTTTACATTTATCATCTCAGTAAAGGAAATTGCGATGCCAAATGCAATGGCGATTGAAAATGGAGAAACGACTGATAGATTACTGAGTGTGTCGTCAGAAAATTTCTTATGCCGATCGCGTATTAACTTGTACTTTATTCCCCTTCTGATAAGCGCACAATGAGTAATCGAGAAAATAATTGATATACAAAATGCACCGATGGACAATAACGCAGTCTTCGAAAAATCATCTGCTTCAACTAGTATCGGTCGCCATCCTTTTACAACAAAAAGTGTGGCCAAGAAAAACGTAATGTAATCAAAAACATAGAATTTGAATACCCGACTCCAGATAAATCCTGCTATCTTTTTCATAATAACGAGTTTAATTTTCTCAACAATACTCCTATTTTTGCTCTAAAGCAAATAAAAATCGCTGGTCACATACATGTGAACCAGCGAAATATGTTGAGAGATTTGTTCCAAAAAATCCAGTGGGCATAGCCACACTGGAATACTATATTTTTCTCTCATACAATTGTTGTATCACACGGTTCTTGCCTGCAAGAAACGCTCCGCAGGAAAATCCTTCCAAATAAATGTGCTTGTGTCGGAAGAATGTCGCCGGATACCCCAGTTGCTCATAGCCACCACCTTTCCACGTTTTCAGCAGATGATGATCCCAGTGTCGCAACGTCGGAATGTAGTGCGCTGTTATATCTTCTTCTCGAACGAGCCTGAAAAAAGGTTTGGATGCTCGCGCAAGCATTTTTGGAGAATTCATAGAGGCGCCAGGAAAAATTACTTTGTCCAAAAAACGATTTCCTTCGTACTCTTGACGATCCGCGACAATAGCCTGGAGGTACAGTTTTGCACCACCCGATGTCACTTCATGAAGCAAGGCGAAGTATTCCATGAGGTGTCGAGCACCGACGGACTCGATCATTTCAACCGATGTGACTGCGGAGTACCTTCCTTTCATTTTTGTATAATCGTCATGGATGAATGCGATCGGAATTCCAGCTTTTTGAGATAGCATGCGGGCTGTCTCTATGTGCCCGATGCTATTTGAAAGCCCTGTCACCTGCGCACCGGTAGTTTTGTGTATATGACGAAGCAATCCACCATATCCACAGCCGACATCAAGAACAGAGTCTTTTTCTGTGAGCCCGAGCCATTCAACCACCCTCTGCAATTTTCTTTCCTGTGCTTTTTCCAAAACCACCATCTCGCATTTCTCTCTTTCCTCTGGTTCAAAAAGTGCGGATGTGTAAACTCCCTCAGTCCCGAGCATCTTGGAGTAGAACTCATACGGTAGGTCGTAATGCTCCTTAGCAATTCGTATACGCCTTTTTTCTGACTGAAGATCAATCATTCTCGCTTTCAAACGAAATGGTAAATCGAGTAGCTGAACGATCCATGACTGGTCTACACCACTACGAATCAGTTTTTCGACCAAGAGGTCGGTGCGTCTGCATTCCCACCAGCCCTTTCCATAGCTTTCCCCAAAACCAAGAGAGGCTTTGGTTGCGACCGCTTTGTAAAAGAGGTCATTTTTGACTTCAATATCATAATCATGATATCCGTCGAATCCTATACCAGCTTTTCCAAAAAGATGCTGAACAATATTTTTGTACATATTGATTTTAGTTTGTTAAAGGTTTATTTATGCTTATCCTACACTGTTTCCACCGTCTTGCAAATATGCCTCTTTTTGGCTAGAATTGCCCTATCCTTATTGGATATTTACTACTTTGGCCTCCGGCCTCTATCCTCATAACTTTTTATGGCCCTACTCGAATACAACGAAATCCGAACTGGCAAAGTCATCGTCTACAACAACGAACCCTGCGTCGTCCTCGACAATCATGTCGCCCGCACTCAACAACGTAAACCACAAAATCAGGTAAAACTAAAAAGTCTAGTGAGTGGTCGCACATACAACGAAACTTTCCGTTCTTCTGATACTGCACCTGAGGCTGATGTCAGCAAAGGTGAAGCAAAGTTTTTGTTCGCAAACAAAGGCGAGTACTGGTTCTGCAGTCCTGCAAATCCGGCAAATCGTTTTCAACTGTCGGAAGAACTTATCGCGACTGCACAAAAATTTTTGAAACCAAACATGCTTGTGACGACTCTCGTATATGAAAACGAAGATGATGAAGAACAAATCATTGGAGTGAAACTTCCCATCAAGATGGAATTTACAGTCAAAGACGCTCCGCCAAACGTCAAAGGCGATACAGCAACCGGTGGCAACAAACTGGTAATTCTCGAAAACGGGACATCTCTCCTTACTCCTCTTTTCATAGAAGTTGGTGATAAAATAATTGTGAATACTGAAACGGGAGATTACGTCGAGCGAGCATAGCCGATTGTCTTACTGTGGATAGTGGCTACAAAAAAATCCCCATACGGGGATTTTTTGATTGACACGGTCAATATTGTAACTGCCAACTATCGTGCGATATAAGGCAAAAGCCCCATAAATCTCGCTCGTTTGACTGCTTCTGCAAGTGCACGCTGATTCTTCGCAGTAAGCCCTGTGCGACGACGACTCTGGATACGGCCGTTTGGTGTCAAGAATTTCTTCATGATTTCAGTATCCTTGTAGTCGACGTATCTTAAATTGTTTGTAGTGAAAAAATCTTGTTTCATAGTTAGACTTTAGGCTTTAGCATTTTGCAAATGACTGGTGGCCTAGTTGGTTGTTAAAACGGTATATCTTCCAAATTACTCTCGTCGCTCGGATATTCAATCGTATCAAGTCCGATATCTTGTGCGTCTGCTTTCGGTGCATCTCCTTTTTCTTCGTCCTTGCGATATACTCGCGTTCCCTCTCCACCTTGCACAGCTGGTCGTGGACCAAACTGGAAACTTTCAAGGACAACTTCGGTACGATACTTCTTTGTTCCATCACTTGCATCCCAACTTCGTGTCTGCATGCGACCTTCAACATAGAGTAATGAGCCCTTACGTGAATACTGCGCGATGATTTCGGCTGGTCGACCAAACGAGACGACATTGTGGAACTCCGCTGATTCCTTCTTCGCGCCACTTTGATCTTTCCACGCACGATTGGTGACGATAGAGAATGTAACGACCTTAATTCCTGATGGCAATGATTTGAGCTCAGGATCACGAGTGAGATTACCGAGTAGGGTGACTTTGTTGATATACATAATTGTGTGTGTTGTTAACTTTTAGACGACTACTTTTTCTTCGGAGACAAGCGCGTCGATCTGCTTGTCCACTTCTTCTTTGTTTATAGGAACCGATGACTCCTCTCGGTGGGAGTGACGTCGTCCGCCAGTACTCTCCATTTTTTCCTTGAGCTTCTTCGGCGCAAGCGTATTCTCCTTAACTGTTTTGATAATAATAAATCTAATAAGTGATTTCTCATTGTCGAATGCGTCCTTGAGAACAGCAATTTTGCCTTTCTCGAGTTCGAACTTAATCCAACCGAAGTAAGCTTCGCGATACGTCTGGTGTTTGTGATCTATCTCCTTATCCATGGGATAAGCAAGAGCCATTTTGGCCGGAAGGTTGTCAGATATTGGATTGCCTCCTGCATCCTCAATCATGCCCTTGAGGGCAGAAAATGAAGCTGGTGCGCCTTCGTCTCCTACATCTGGTACGAGCAAAAACCCAAACTCGTACACCTCGCTTTTAATATCAATATCTTTATCCATGGGGCAAATACTAGCAAACGAAAGGCTACTTGTCAAAAAAGTCACTACACACCAAAAACCCTTTTCGTGTTGGCCAAAAGCGCTTTTCTGACCGTTTCCTCATCATCGCCCCTTATTATTGAAACCATTTTGGCTATTTCAATCACATAAAAAGGCTCATTTCGCTTCCCTCGGTATGGCAACGGCGTAGCATAGGGAGCATCTGTTTCAACCATAATACTCTCTAGTGGCAGGAAACGAATCAGCTCGTCATAATCGCGAGCGAATGTAATAGGGCCATCGAACGACATTGTCCCTCCAATAGCGAGAATATTTTTGGCTGTTTCGATATTGCCGGAGAAAAAATGAAAGTTCACTTTCAGATCATTTCCATTATTCATTTTCAATTTTTCATTTTTGATTATTTCTATCACGTCTTCATAAGCATCCATTGTCCCCTTCGATGGTCGCGCATGGATCATGAGAGGCTTTCTCACTTCTTGCGCGAGACGGATGTGTTCAAGAAAAACTTTTTTTTGCTTTTCAACTGAGTCATGATTGTCATCATTATGTTCTTTGTGATAATAATCGAGTCCCGTTTCCCCTATCGCAAGCACCTTGGGATTCTTCGCAAGAGCGAGATAATAATCGTAATCAAACTCCTCACCTCGGGAAGTAAATTCTTTCCCTCCTTCACCGAGCTCTGCTTCATCGTGGAAGGATTTGCCACAATGTATCGGGTGGACACCAATACATGCATAACAATTGTCATATTTCTCCGCAATCTCTATAGCCTTTTTACTCGTATCCTTCTGCGTGCCAACATTCATCATCAAAACTCCCGCATCTCGTGCGCGCTTGATCACCTCTTCCCTGTCTTCGTCGAAAACAGCGAAATTGACATGTGTGTGGATGTCGAAATAGCAAGGTTTCATATCATAAAAATCTCTTTTCCAAAAATGCTTTTATTTTGGGTCGTAGTGTGAGCATTTTTGCCTCTTCATACGTAAGCCATCTATATTCATCATGTTCCCAACTTATTGCCACATCTTCAGAAGAAGTAATGCATTCGTAAAACACTGTTAGTATTGTTTCGTCTGGCTGATAATCAAGATATACAAATATGGATTCAAGATTTGAAACATCCATCCCTGATTCTTCTTTTACTTCACGAATTGCACTTTGGATAAGTTGTTCACTCTGCTCGACGTCTCCTCCTGCCAAATCCCACGTCAGTGGACCATACGGTGCTGTTTTCCCTCGAAGAAGCATCAAAAACTTTGTTTTTTCAGAATTCCAGACTAAAACTTTTGTACAGACAATCGCTTTTACAATACTCTCTTCTTTATTCATGTTATTTTCTCAAAAATAGAGGCACGCTCGGCTTTTTGTTGAGTTTAATCTGTTTCTTCAAATACACATTTGTTTCAGGCATGATCGGATTCAACATTCGAACGATTGTATAGAGTTCGACGACGAGCTCGGAAATAATCTTCTTTCCTTTTTCCAAATCCACCTTCACCACTTTGAATGGTTCTTCTTTCTGAATTTTCTCGTCAAGAGCGTGGATGCGCGACCATACCAATGCGCATGCTTTTTGCACATCATACTCCCGCATATGTGTATGAAATTCTTCTGGTATAGAGTTTTCTGGAATCTCCGGAATATTCTCTAAATACTTTTCCGAGAGCGTCAGTATTCTCGAAGCAAGGTTGCCAATACCATTTGCGAGTCCAGAATTGTATGCATCTTTGAATCTTTCGACAGTAAACGGGCTGTCTTCAAAGCTTGAAACTTCTTTAAGGAGGAAGAAGCGGAGCGCGTCGATACCGTACTCTCTCGCGATTTCTTTCGGGTCAACCACGTTTCCTATAGTTTTGGACATCTTGAGTCCGCCGTCGGCGGTGATGAAGCCGTTGACAACTATCTGGTGAGAGTTGGGTAGTCCTGCGGCCATGAGCATCGCCTGCCACATGGCACCTTGGAAGCGAGTGTTGTCCTTCCCGCAATATTGGGTTGGTGTGCCGTTGACCCAGTATTTTGTAAAGAGGTCGTCTTCAAGCCCAAACCCTGCGTCTTCGGCATGTCCGTCCGAAGGTCCGGGGGACGTTTTGGGCCAGCCCAATGTCGAAATATAGTTGACGAGGGCGTCAAACCATACATACATCACATGATCAGGATTTTCTGGTACTTCTATCCCCCACGGCATTTTTGTTTTCAATCGAGAAATGGAAAAGTCCTCGAGTCCGCGTTCAACAAACGCCTTGATTTCGTTGAAACGAAATTCTGGGATAATAAATGAAGGATTCTTTTGATAGAAGGCCAAAAGTCTGTCGCCAAAGGCAGAATATTTGAAGAAGTAATTTTCTTCATTGATTATTTCTAACTGGAGATTTGGGTGATCAGGGCAAAGTCCGTCGACAAGCTCCGAATCCGTCTTTTCACTTTCACACCCGATGCAGTATTTTGTCTGGTAATTTTTCTTGTAAATAAAACCATTTGCATCGACTCGACGCCAAAATTCCTGCGCAGACGACACATGGTGAGAGTCTGACGTGCGGGTAAAGTGGATATCATCTTTGACACCAAAGAGCTTCACCGACTCGTAAAACTTCTCAACATTCATATCGACAAATGCTTGCACATTCATTCTTTCCTTTTCAGCTGTTTTGAAAATCTTGCTTCCATGCTCATCAGTACCAGAGTTGAAGAAGACGTCCTCGCCTAAAAGTGCATGGTAGCGTGCAATCGCATCTGCTCTAATAAATTCAAGAGCATGCCCCATATGAAGTTCCGCATTCACATAAGGCAGAGTTGTGGTTATGTAGAACGGTTTAGGCATTGTCGCGTTCCTCCTTTTCGAAGAATTTCTTTTTTTCTACATCGGATAAAAGTTCAAGCAAAAATACAGCGACAGGCATCGCGAGAATAAGTCCCCAGAAACCGCCGAGCGTTACGCCGGAGAGTAGCGAGAGTATAACAATGAGTGGAGGCACGCCAGTCACCCGCCGGACAATTATAGGCACGAGTATGTAGTTCTCGATTTGTTGTAATACGATGAAAAGACCGAGAGTCATAAGTCCCGCCGACGTCCCTCCTCCCGCAAAGGCAAGCGCGACAGCTGGAATAGTCGCAAGAATAGTTCCAAATGGTATAAGCTCGAGTACTGCTGTGATTATGGCGAGAATGAGAGCATACGGGACATGGAGAATCGTCAATCCGATAAATGCCAAAACACCAACAATCAATCCGAGCAACATCTGACCTTGGACCCATCGAGAAATCTTGGCACGTGTTCTATGCCAGAGCGATATAACATACGCCTCTTGTCGTAAAGGCGTGATGATGCGAAGAAATTTCTCGATTCCCCTGTCTTCCACAGAAAGGTAGAATGAAATTACGAATATGAGGATAACATTTACTATACCGCCGAAAAGATTTGAAAGCGTGTGGAAGAATCCTTGCGATGCGCCCTCAGAGAATGTGGTGATTGCTGTGATTACATTTTCTATTGAGAAAGATCCACTTCTAATGCCGGAGGATTCGCCAATTGCATTACCAACATTCGTAATCTCTCCTGCGTTGGGAAAATATTTTGCAATGAGATTTGCGAGTTCTTTTAGTTGTTCCAGAAAGATAGGAATGAACAAATAGAAAATACCGGCGAGGACTAACATCGAGAAAAGGTAAATGAGGATGACTGCAAACGTGCGTTTGATACCCCACTTGCGGAAACGCATAACCCCTGATTCAACGAACGACGCTATAACAATAGAGACCAAAATTATCAGCATTAAGTTGCGAAGATAATAGAGAACAATAAGGAGGAGCCCGAACAAAATCACTCTAATGATGCTTTTGCTCGAAATATCCACAATGGTTCTCGACTGATTTTCCATAGGCAAAGTATACCCTCCGGCCAACATTTTTCAAAGTAAAAATGAGGAGCCGTATACCACCACTCAAAAGGCATTTTACTCGTACGAAAGGGATCAGATCTCCAAAAGCTTAAGGAAACGTTCAGTTTCGCTCTTCTCGTAGGGGCCTATTAGTGCAAGATTGAGAGATTTATTTTGCCAGATTTCTTTGGCGACTCGTTGTATGTCATCTGCGGTTACACGTCTAACTCTTTCTGCTATTTCTTCGACTGTTCTAAGCGGGCGATTGAGAATTTCTTGGGAACCATAAAACTGTGCGAAGGCATCAGAAGATTCAAGTTCAAGCATCATGTTTCCGATGAGATATTCTTTTACTCGCTCAAGTTCGTCCTCACCAACTTTCTCCTCCTTCATCATTTGACATGCTTTGACCACCTCACTCACAATCATGTCCACCCGCGAACTATCTGCACCAACAGCTATCTCGATAAATCCATGATCAGTAAATGGATCATTCATCCCTCGCACGTAGTAGCATGCGCCGAGGTCTTCGCGAAGCCTTTGAAATAATCGAGACGACATCCCACCAGCAAGTATAGTTGCCATGACCGAAACAACTGGCGTCCGATCCTCATCTGTAATAGGAAATGCTCTCGTACCGAAAACAAAATGTGTTTGATCTGTCTTTTTTTCTGCAATCAAAACTGTCGGTGCGCTTTGTGAATCTATCACCTTTTGCTTTCCATCTTTCTCGCCATGCTCCATTTTCGAAAAGTATTCCTCTACTTTTGACTCTGCATCATCACCACTTATTCCACCTGAAATAATCACGACTGTTGCTGATGGAACATAATGTGCTTTGTGATAACGTATGAAATCATCACGTTTGAAGCTTCGAACTGTATCCGCAGTACCTGTAATGCTCCATCCGGCAGGAGTGTCTTTGTACAAAAGTTTCATGAAAAGCTCCTGCACTTTTCGGTGTGGCATATCTTCATACATATTTATTTCTTCGACAATGACCCCTTTTTCTTTTTCAATTTCTTCTTCTGGAAAAGTCGAATGCAGGTATACGTCGGCGATAACATCCATGAGCTTCGCGAAATGTTTTACCGCACCTTTGGCATAGTAACCAGTATATTCATGTGATGTAAATGCATTTGATTGTGCGCCGAGCCCATCGAGCTCGCGAGAAATATCCATTGCACTCGGGCGCTTCGTTGTCCCTTTGAAACACATGTGTTCGAGGAAATGCGACAAACCATTCTCCTCCTTTTTTTCATATTTTGATCCGGTTTCGACGAGAACAGTCACTGTCACTGTCGGATTGTCCTTCATCGGCACGACAATAAGTCGCAAGCCGTTGGGAAGAACTTTTCTGATGGGTTTCATATCCTCTCATCCTAATAGAATGACTCACTTTTGGCAAATACTGTGAAGATGGCAACATTTGGGGGGCTTCGCAAATACGCATTTGACAATAAATCCGCTGGGGAGTTTACTTAATGAAACTACACTTTATGAAAAATTTATTTTTACCTATTCTTTTTCTTGCTCTTCCTCTTCTCGGGAAAGGTCAGAAAACGGATTCATTAAAAAATCTGTACGTAGACTACACACGGGGATATATCCGTATCAGTAGCTATGTTGGAATCAAAGATTCCTACGTTGCAAGCAAAATCCTTCTCGGTACAAACGCAGAGGTGTTGCTTGATTTAAAAAACCCTCACTTTGCTATTGGAGCGAAAGCGATGCTCTACCGAAAGATAGACCCAATTTTCTTTGACGTAAAAAACAAATTTGATGTCGGATTTGCAACAATTGGGTATTCTCCTTTTCTCAATCAAAATTTAATTCTAATTGGGGGAATCGGTTTAGACTCGCATTCTAATCCTGCAAGTACTTACACAGCTCGTTACCTTATTGATTCGCTATGGCATCGTCCGATAAGCATAAACTTCGAAAGTTCGTTGACGCTTATGAAAAACAATATGGATTATTCAGTACTCACATTTGTGGGATCCCATGGATACTTCATCGGTGGATACTTGAGCAACAATATGGTAAACGGTTTGTGTTTTGGAGCATACGAGCAATGGATGATGCTGCAATTCACCGTACGGCGTGACCGAATCGAAGAACAGAACTTCTATTCTGGTACATGCCAACTGGAATTGCGCTTTCCCTTGATGCGGAAAGAACCAAAATTAATTTATATTTACAAATAAACCCGGAACAATTCCGGGCTTTTTTATTTCAAAAAACTATTTTACGAGAGCCTGTCTTTGATATACGAAACAAGTGAACTTGCTGGAAGTCTCTCCTGATGTCCGCTATCGCGTTCACGCACAGTGACTGTATCATCTTCCAAAGTATCGAAGTCAATCACAATACACCACGGCGTGCCGATCTCATCTTGTCTGCGGTAACGCTTGCCAATATTGCCGTTGTCATCCCACATAACGCGACCAAACTCAGTTTTGAGTATGCCGAAAACTTCTCTCGCCTTTTCGACAAGTTCGGGTTTGTTTTTGAGTAGTGGAGATACGGCACAAATAACAGGAGCAACTTTCGGATCAAACTTCAGATACGTTCGGATGTCGGTTGCACCGGGAGCCACGTCTTCGCGATACGCAGACACCAAGAGCGCGAGAATCGTGCGGTCGAGTCCAAAGGATGGCTCTATCGCATGAGGAATGAATTTTTCTCTTGTTTCTTCGTCGAGGTATTCCAATGTCACCCCACTCTCCTCTTGATGCTTGGTGAGGTCAAAGTTTGTACGATACGCGAGACCATAGAGTTCCTTTCTACCGAAAGGAAAATCAAATTCGAAATCGATGGTGCGCTTGGAATAGTGAGCTCTGTCTTCAGGTAGAACCTCAAGCTCGTGCACGAGTTCTTTATCAATACCGACAAGATCCATCCATTCGAGAATTTCTTCTCTCCAGTAGTCAAAGTACTTTTCCCAATCACTTTCGCGGACGAAATATTCGAATTCCATCAGATTGAACTCGCGTGTTCGAAATGTGAAATCACGAGGAGTAATCTCATTTCTAAAAGCGCGTCCTATCTGTGCGATACCAAACGGAAGTTTCGGGTGGATCGAGTCCATGACGTTTTTATAATTGACGAACATCGCTTGTGCGTTCTCTGGGCGAAGATAAATCGTATCTGACGTCTCCTCCACTGCACCAATTTGGGTCTTGAACATCATGTTATATTGACGCACATCAGTCCAATCTCTTTTACCACAAGAAGGGCAAACAATATCCTGCCCGCTTTTAAATTTTGCGGACATTTGCTCAATTGTTGCACCAGCAACACCTGTCTTACCGAGTGATTCAAGAACTTGATCAGCACGAAATCTACTTTTACAATTTTTACACTCTACAAGCGGATCGGTAAATCCTGCCACATGTCCTGATGCTTCCCATATTTTAGAATTCATAAGAATTGCACTTTCGAGGCCAAACATATCTTCTCTACCGTCAACAAATTTTTTCCACCAGAGATTTTCTATATTCTTTTTGAGAGCTACGCCAAACGGACCGTAGTCCCATGTGCCCGCCAATCCTCCGTAAAGCTCTGAGCCGGGGAAGATAAATCCACGCCTTTTGCAAAGCGAGATTATCTTTTCCATTTTATTTTCTTCTGTGTTGTCTTTCATAGTTTAATTCGTTACCCTCCACTCACTCTCTATAGACCCCGGCTCCCCTGTAAGCCTTGTCGTAAGAGCTCCCCAAGTCGATTGGAGATATGTACCAGTGAAGCTGTCTGTGCCAGCCAAAGCAGGTTTTGTGACCAATTCAGGTATCTTACCTACTTGTTCAGTCGATGGCAAGAATTCTACTTGGAACGAAGCCTCTCGCACCCCTGTACTATACCCCGACCCACGCGCTACCGTCCCCAATCGCCATGATATTTCTCTTGTATTTGCATTGTAAAGAACTGTTTCATTCGCTGGAGAAATAGCCCCTTTCCATGTGACATAAAGTGGTAACGTTGCTTTGACTGTCGCATCGGTTACCGAGTTCGCTGAACTGGTAACATTCCACGTAATCGTATACGTCGTTGGCATGCCGACTCGTGGCGGAATAGCACCCGTATTCGCAAACGGACCTGTAGCATAAAGTGTTCTTCCTGAAAGTTCAAGTGCGGTATTCAAATGGAATGATACTGAATTTACTTTTTCAACAGTTTCAGGAATATTGCCATCGAGTGATTGATTTCCACGAATAGAAACTTCAATATTGACTTCTGGGTCATTGATAACAGAACTCCCTATGGCCAATGGTTTTGGTGTGAATTTGAAATTGAAGCTGTCGCTTGTTCCAGGTTCGACAACACGAAGAGTCTTGTTCGTTTTTTCGTACCACGTGAGTTCGTTGGTGTTTGAATCAAAGAAAGCATTATCCGCAGAAACTTTTGTCGGGTCAAAGGCATTGCCTGAAAATCTCGCCACAATTTGTACGTTATTTATTTTGATCGGAAGATTGTTCTTCCAATTGATGTCTGCGGTTATCTCTTTTCCACTTGAAACAATGAAAGTGTCTCCGTTTGTATCAGCATAAAATATTTCTGCATCCAAAAATGGTTCTTTAATTGCAATGGTTGTCATCGTCGAAGAATATATGACTGCAACGCGTGAGAGATTGGCCGGATCGAGAGCGCCAACATAAAAGCGGAGTGAGCGTGATTCACCTTCCTCTCCCAAAAGTGTTCCTGTCACCTTAATTGTTTTCTCTGCGCCACCAGCTAAGTCTCCGAGTTGCCAGATATTATTTCCTTGAATTGGCTCAGGCACAGAGCTGTCAAAGCGAAAACCAAAAGGATACTCCACCTCGAGACCGAGATTTTCAACTGACGCTTCGCTGTTCTGCCTTACGGTGACCATGAACGTGACATTCTGATTTGGGGCAATACTCTCTGGGGCATCGACTGTCACAACAAGTGGAGCAGACGAAAGGACTATCGAGTGAGTCGCGTCTTTGACGAAAATAGCATTTGAATCCTGTATGTGATATTCGAGAGAAAGATTGATATTCTGAGAACTCCCTTCTTGACCAAATAGTGTTACGGAAAACGGAACAATTTTTGATTCCCCTCCAGCGATTGTTCCGAGTGAAATACGCGAGTGAACCATTTCTGATCCTGTCTCTGCACCTTTGGGGTATTCGATGAGTAAATCAGTTAGTTCGAGTGCAACGTGATTTTTGTTTATGACTTCAACCTGAAGGGGCAACTCTTCCCCTCCACCCGTAAAAGTGTTGCCAATAACATTGATTTCAATATTGTCTCCTGAAACATTTTTCGTACCGCGAATAAACATGTATCCTGCAAATACAATTGCTATGCCGAGGAGCACAGATGAGAAAACAAAAAATCTTTTGAAGAAAGATGTTTGTAGTTTCATTGTCTGAGGCTTTTCGCTTGCAACACTTGGTTCATCCGCTTTCCATTCATGAGAAACGCTGTCGCTTTTTTCAGAGAAGACACCTCGGCGCGATAGCTTGGGGCGCATTGTCTTGCTATATAATTTTCTATTCACGTCATCCAGCCGATGTGGTTCGTTCGATTTTTCGTCCATGGGAAAATTATATCACAAACTTACTACAGCTGGCTTTCTTTTAGTGCACGATTGATCTCGAACAAAATGGTCTTTTTGGAAAGATTTGCATGATCTATATCAGAGAGTTCAAACTCATCTTTCAGATAATGCGACAACTCGTCTGTCGCCCCGATGTAGCCCAAATTGTGAAGGATGCGAAGGACAAGTGTGAGCTCTGCAGATTTCTGTTCTGCGTGCGTGACTGTATCGCGATTGAGGTATGTCGCCGTATCAACAAGATCTGTAAAAATGTTCTGGTTGGCTTCTTCACCAGCACAAAGTCTTTTCACGAGCTTTGCGATTTGCGCCATTATCTGGAGTGACAGCGCGTTACGGGAAAGGTGTGGAAAATAACTGAGACTCCCTGCACTCGTAATACGCCATGTGTCTTTGCCTCGTACGAGATCGATATAGATATGCGAATACGTCTGGAGAGTAAAACGGAGTTTGGACTCGAGCTTGCGTACACCTTGCGCTTTGGCGCGTATGAATCCAAAATCTTTTGTATATAAATAAAATATTCGATCAGCCTCGCCTGAATTTCTATGTCCGATGATGTATGCTTCGGTATGGTAGATGTGATACATATGCAATAGTTGCTAGTTGCTAGTTGCTAGTTTCAATACAGCTTCGAGGGCTTCCGGAAGTGTTTTCTCATCGGTAAAATGCCCGCGATCTGGAAGTATCGTCACCTCAGCTCCCAGTTCTTGTTCAAAAGTATTTTTATTGTCTTTTACAAAGCCATACGATTCATTCGAAGAAAGAAGGACTTTAGTTTTTTGACAGACTTCTCGTACGTGCGCAAGGTCGATAGATCGATGCGTCCATGGATAGGCGATTATCTTTGATGCCAGATCTGTGACATTGGCAAGTTGAAACCAACCTGCGACAAACACTGCACCTCCGACTTTTGTTCCCTTTGGAAGAGTTGCGAGGTACCGCATGATCGCTTGGCATCCGATCGAATGACCAATAAAATATGTATTTTCGTCAGGCGCCCCTACTATCTTTCGGAGACATGGGACCCACAACGATATGATGGGTGCGATGGAAAGTGGCATTTTGGGGAGATATACTTCGTATCCCTTTTTTTCAAGCTCACTTTTTGCCCAAGCATACCACGCGTCATCGGGACCAAAACTCCAGCCATGAATGATGAAGATGCGTTTCATGATTATGAAAAAATATCTTTACTCTTGTAGTGTGCGAGCATAAGCTCGAGCGCGTGGATCGTGTATGCTTTGCGATCAATCTTGCCTTTCGTAAGAATACCAACAAGTCCTTGATCGTGACCTATATAGTCATGATCGGTGTGACCATGTTTTTTGAGTGCATCACTCAAATTGAGTCCTTCAATTTTGATCGTTTCGATAACATCTTTTGGCACAGCAAAAGCACCAGAGAATCCGAGATAATTAGATTTACCATCGTGGAGTATACAAGCTTCAAACTGCATATGCCCGCCCGGACTCTCCGGCACTTCCATAAGTCCACCTTCGATACCTATCGAAAAATCACATCCATGAAAAGCATTCTTTGCACGGTTCATTGCGCCACGAATCGTCTCTGACATCGACAAGGGCTGATCTGAAATGTCTGAAGACACCTCGAATCCCACAACTTCAAGCTCAGGAAAAAGCGGAGCAAAAACCTCTCGTACTGCTTCGACTTTGTTTGGATTTTTTGATCCGACGATAATTTTCATATTAAACTTCTTCTTCCTTACCAATTTCTAACTTTTTAAATGCAATCCCTACTTGAGAAAGAAAGTGTTCGGGAATGCCATATACAAATGTGGCAAATGGCTTCAGCGTTCCATCGTGTACAGGAAAGCATACTCGCGGTTTCAACGCCTTTGCGTAATCAATCGCGTCTTTCATCTTCATCCAAGGACCGAGCACGGGAAGTGCCAAAATATCCACCTTCGCATCCGGCATACTAAATGAATCCCCAGGATAACACAGTTCATTTATCATATAGCCAGTGTTTTGCACGAGGCCATACTCCTCATATATTTGTGCATGCTTGTCGCCGAAACCTTTTATCAAGATATCTCCCAAAGTGTAGCTTTCTCCAGCCTCTACTTTGGTAAAAGATATGCCTGCTTCGGCGAGTAATTTGCCAACAGACATATTGGAAATAACAATAGCATCAGGATTGTTTTTCAATACTTCTTGCAGGGTCTCAATATGCAAATGGTCGGCATGCTCATGGGTGATAGGTATCGCAGAGAGGCCATATTCTTTCACTGAATCCCCACCATAGTTGAAATTACTCGGATCAGTCATTACCCTTTTGCCATGTATTTCCATCACAAAACAACAATGTCCAAGTTTTTTGATCTTCATACACCCATTATATCAAAAAAAGGCTCCCTTCCCATACTCTACCTTTTTTAGACGACCGTCGCAAAAGGATAGATTACAGAATCCGCATTATTCGTACATTTTTTTTAACACCAAGCAACAAAAGTCTTTCATTCCACTCTTTTGGAAGCTTTCCGTTTCCCATCCACACACTTTTTTGGAGCATAGTAAAACCCCAAAACCGAAGTTGTCCTCTCAACCAATCTCTTACCCGCCTTTTCTTTTCAGGAATATCAAACATAACTATAATTTTTGCTTCACCGTCAGGCTCTTCATTAATAATATCAAAAAGATGTCGGCTTTTTGCTTTCTCTATATTCGTTAAAGTAAATACGCCTTTCTTTGCTGTTAGTATTCCCTGCCGTTTGAGTCGCGATAATGAAGAATCATATTTAGTACGCGTTACTCCACGCCTTTCTTGGATAATGCTCCATAAAACCTTTTTTTGAATTGACGTTGATCCACACGAAAGCAAGTGAGAAATAATATAATCTCCTGCGGTGGGTTCATAAAAATTTCTTTTCGAAGTTTTCCGAGTCATTGCATTATCATACCTTTTTCGACGGTCGTCGTAAATAGCATGACTTCAATTCTATTCGACTTTCTTAACAAGTTCCCTGATAAGATAAATCGGAACACCGCGGCGCCTATCTTGAGAATCATATAAAACGCCAAACAAATCAACCATTTGTGCATTAAAACCACCTGCGCAATTCCACAAATCGCCACTTGCGATGATTTCATCCAGTTTTTCCCAATCAATCGGCCCCCAAACAACTTTGGAAATATCAACACCGTTGACTCGTCTGCCGGTATGAGTGTTGTGAATGACCACGCCCGTGACGATATCGAGAGAATTATTCTCATATCCCTTTACCCATTCAATCACCTCATCTCTAGATGACGGCTTCTCAAAAAGCCTTCCATTTTGCACCACGACCACATCAGCAGTGATGAGTATTGCAGGTTCAGTAATTTTAGGAATTATCGCATCAGCTTTTGCACTAGCAAGAAGAAGAGGGAGTTTATATGGATCATCGTGACGAATCGCGAGTTCGTCGACATCTGAGGTCATCACATCAAAAACGAAACCTGCGTTCTCCATTTCTTCTTTGCGATATTTTGATGATGAGCCGAGTACGAGTTTCATATTTAGACAAATTTCACTTTGATTTCCACATCTTCAATTTTTATTTCTTTGCCGTCATTGCCTTCGAATCTTATATCGCTTGCGAGCACTGTTTTTTTGATGTCATCAGCATGCTTTTCGAAAATGCCACGGACTGTATTGTTGGTATCAAGCGAAAGTATAATCTCGTCTTTGGGAGTGAGACCTTTTTCTTTGCGCAAATCCTGTACTGCGCGCATAAACTCGCGCACGATTCCCTCCTCTTTGAGTTCATGGGTAATATTTGTATCGAGAACGGCAGCGTCATCTGGAATAGATTTGTCGAAGACTATTTCTTTCACATTTATTTCATCTTTCAAAAGTTCGAGGTGTCCTATCTCCAATTGGTAGTTAGAAATTCGTAATTCTTGGAGAGGTTGTCGCACTTTGATACCTGCTTTCTGTCGCGCTTCAAGTCCGAGAGTCACGAGCTTCCTCACGTCTGTCATCTTGCCCAACACACTTTCTCTTTCGAGTTCCTCCGAAACTGTTTCGCTCTTAGGCCAGTTTTCGAGATGTACGGACTCTTTCTCGAGATCTTCTGTGACACGCAAATACATGTCCTCTGCAAAAAACGGAGTGAACGGCGCCATGTATCTCGAGAGTTCGTACAAGACATACTTGGTAGTTGCGATCGCATTGAACCTGTCCACTTCATCCTCGCTTTTGAATCTATCTCGCGAGCGTCTGATATACCATGTTGAGAAGTCATTCGCGAATTCGCGTATCAAGCGAGCCGAGCGGAATGTATCATATGCTTCGAGTGAATGTGTGCCTTCTTGTATCATCTTGTGAAGAAGCGAAAGCACCCACACATCCAAAATATTTTGGCTGTGCGATGCGATTCCTTTTGCTTTTGAGATCGAAAGATCGTCAACTTTGTATGTATTATAGAAAACATAACAATTCTCTAGTATGAGAAATACTTTCTTCACGAGTTCGTCCACTGTCTTTTCATCATAATTTTTGGAATCTCCGGGTTGGTTGACGCTGTACATCCAGAGCCTGAGTGCATCGACACCATACTTTTCCATTTGCGCCCATGGTTCGACGACATTGCCCACACTCTTGGACATTTTCTTGCCGTCTTTGTCGAGGAGGTGTCCGAGACAGATCGCGTTTTTGAACGGAGTTCCTTTGCCCATCAAAACACCTTCCGCCAAGAGCGTGTAGAACCATCCGCGCGTTTGATCGATAGCTTCTGCTATGAAATCTGCGGGATAAGAAATATTGGAAATATCATTGCTTGCGCGCTCTTCTGCAAACTGTGCAAACGGCATCGCGCCCGAGTCGAGCCACACATCTGCTACTTCTTTGACACGGTGCATATCACGCCCGTCCTTGGAGACAAGCACAATCTCATCAATGTACGGACGATGCGGGTCGAGTTCGTAGTGTTCATTGTGTGGAAGTGGTACAAAATCAAACTCGCGCACCATTCCTTTCTCCATGTAAGACGGACTGATAAGCTCACGGGAACGTTTGGCATCTGCGCCTTCGATGATACCGACGATAACCTCTGGCACGACGCCATGCGCAACGATGAGAATTTTCTCATCGCGATTGTGACTGTCTATATCGTAGAGGAAATCTCCGACACGGTTCTTTGCATCTTGATAACTCTCTCCGCCTGGCAAACGATGTTCCATCATTTGCATTTCGCTTTCACGATACTTCATGAAGTCTTCAAAAGGCTGGAGATGGAAATCTCCAAAATTGAGTTCGTGCAACCTGTCATCAACCACGATGTGGTCTTCTGTCAGTCCTAGGGTTTCTGCAACAATGCGCGACGACTCGCGTGTTCGCACAAACGGAGATGTGTAAATCCTTGTAATACCCTTGTCCACGAGCTTCATCGCACTTTCCCTGACTTGTGAACGTCCGAGGTCTGTCAGATGGTGTGGGTAGTTGGCATCTGAACTGCAGACACTTGTGACATTGCTGTCGGATTCGCCGTGTCGCATCACCATGTATGAATTCCCAGATTTTTTCGTATGCATCTTCAATTTTTCATATGAATCTACGAAAATCACTTCATCTCCTTCGGATGTTACCCAGATCGGAAGAGGTGTCCCCCAGTAGCGCTCGCGGGAAATTGCCCAATCCTTCACATCAGAGAGCCATTCCCCCATTCTGCCGTCGCGTATGTGTGACGGCTCCCAGTTTATTTTTTTGTTTTCTGCGATGAGATCTTCGCGCAAACTCGACATGCGGATATACCACGAATCTCGTGCGTAATATATGAGCGGAGTCTGACATCGCCAACAGTGAGGGTATGAGTGCTTGATATTTTCTTTGGCAAAAAGCATTCCATTATCTTGGAGGTATTTCAAAATGACGAGCGATGTCGCAAGTCCGTTGTCTTCCCTATCCTTTACTGGAAGTCCCGCGAGTTCACCTGTTCCCTCGACGAAATGTCCCGTTTCGTCAACGAGATGAAATTTGGGAAGACTTTCTTTTGTGCCAAGAGCGAAGTCTTCTGCGCCATACATGACTGCCGTATGGACGATACCTGTGCCGTCTTCGGCTGTGACAAAATCTGCTGCATATACTTGATATGCTTTTTTAAATGTGTCTGGATCTTTATCTTCAAACTTATCATTTAGATAAGGGAACAAAGGGTGATATTTGAGTCCTTTTAGCTCAATACCCACAAACTCCTTTTCAAATGTATATATTTTCCCCTGACTTCCATTAAGCACATAGTTATTACCTGTTGGATCTTTCGTAAAGGCTGTTTCCAAATACTTTTTAGAAAAAATAACATACCTAAATGAAAGATCTGGAATTCCATTATCAGTGGCTAATTCTTCACCATAGCCCAGCTTCACATATTCAATATCTTTACCAACAGCAAGCCCCACGTTCCCCGGCAATGTCCACGGCGTTGTCGTCCACGCGAGCAGATATGTATTTTCTTGTCCGACAACTTTGAATTTCACTGTTACTGACAAATCCTTCACGTCCTTGTACGCATCAGGTTGCCCGAGTTCGTGAGACGAAAGACCTGTTCCGCAACGCGGACACCATGGGACGACTTTGTAATCCTTGTAGACGAGTCCTCTGTCGTTTGCATGAGAAAGTATTTTCCAGACGCTTTCGATGTAGCGAGGTGTGTAGGTGAAGTATGCAGTATCAAAATCAAGCCAGTAGCCCATGCGCTCGGTAAACCTCGCCCACGCACCGACATAGTCATGCACGCTCTCCTTACATTTTTTGTTGAATGCTGAGATGCCGTATTCTTCAATCTTTTTCTTGGAATTCAGTTCGAGATCTTTCTCAATCTTGAGCTCGACAGGAAGTCCGTGAGTATCCCAGCCTGCTTTGCGAGGCACGAGAAATCCGCGCATTGTTTTGTAGCGAGGGAAAATATCTTTGAATGCACGAGATTCTAGGTGGTGAATTCCCGGCATACCGTTTGCTGTTGGTGGGCCTTCGTAGAAGATGAAGTCGCCTCTCGGACTTTCTTTGAGGAGAGTTTTTTGGAAAATGTCGCGCTCTTTCCAATACGCCAAAATACGCTCTTCGCGTAGAGCATGTGAGGATTTGTCTTGTTTTGTTTCCTGTTCAGCCATAGTGTTCAAATAAAAATCGCCCTAAGAAAACAATCAAATGATTATTTCCTAAGGGCGAGTTTCTTCCGTCAGAGGACGGACAAGTCGCGGTACCACCTTAGTTTCTCTACCAATACGGCAGACTCAATTTTAGCTATAACGGGCTTACCCGCTGGGGTCTAGATCAAAATGATTTCTTCCCAAAGCTCCGGAGTGATAGCTCCTTCTTTGCCTTCTTATGAGGATACTAGAAAATAGGATTTTTGCAAGAAAAAAAGGTCGCCACGTGTGACGACCTTTAATGTATTTAAAATTTACTACTTTTTGTGTTTTGGGCGAACTCTCATATTTTGCCCTATCTTTATTTTTTTACTTTCGCTGACACCGCCGTTTGCCTTGGCAATATTTGTTCTGCAATACGCTTGAGGACAAAGCTCTTTTGGAATCGTATTGATTCGTTTTCGCTTTTTCAATTTTATATTATCCGAGATATCGATCATCTCATGCGGCTCATCAAACGACTTTCCGGTTTCAGTAGGCACATCTGTACCATACTTTTTCAAAATTATTGTGGTTTTTTTCATCTATTGGTTTTTAAAGTTAAAAAAAATTGTTTTTGAAATATCGTTTATACTTGCGATTGTGAAGTAATCGCTCGGTTGCACATTTGCGTCAGTGGAAAGACTGGATTTGAACTGATTGAAATTTTCCTGCACTTTTCCTCTTTCGTAATCTTCAACAATTAAAATGAATTTCATTTCTTTTGCCCATGCCGAGGTTTTTTCATCTTTCTTAAGCAAACATATTTGTTGGAATGGATTGAACATTTCAAAATGTTTGAGGTCAAGAACGATCATATCGTATTCCTCTTTTACAAAGGGAACATTACATAGACCATTTTCTGAATCTATGAGCCTCTTGCCGATCTGAGGTTCGCCGCCCCAAATGGCAACAGCGTACTCACCTCGAACACATGTCTGGAGCTCCGTGTAATGCTTTGTAAGACCACTAAACAAAATTTTTTTCATATAAGGTATTTTTAGTTGCGAATATAATACCTTATAGATATGAAGTTGTCAAACTAGAGGAGTTTCGCCAACAAACCAGAGGCTATAGCCCTCTCAAAAAGGTATAACTGCCAGTCTATGTTCACATACGAAGCAACTTCGCTACGAGGAATCCAAAACGGCAGGTGTTTCTCCTTTTCTTCATCATTCGTGTCAATTTTGTCTCCAGAAATGAGTTCGAAGACAAGCCCAGTGGCATTTGAAATTCTGTTTTCCTTCTTGTTGGCAGCATAAAAACTGGATTTTGCTTTGCCGCACTCGCCCAGGAATTTCACATTGGTATATCCTGTCTCTTCTTTTATTTCTCTCATTCCTGCGGTCACCGCATCTTCTCCGGGATCTATGCCACCAGTAACAAGAGTTTTCCAGTCAAAAGCATTCCATTTCAAACAAAGCACTTCGTCCGTTTTCGGGTTGTACACGATAGACAAAACCATATCACGTTTGACAATGGGCGCTCCATCCACAAATCTATTCTCCATATCTTCAAAATTTGGAATATCGCTGTTCATATCGTCTGTTACATTTTCTCTGGAGCTTCCATTCCCAAAAGAGCGAGCCCATTTCGCAATACATTACTGACTGATTCTGTTATCGCAATGTTATATCCAGAATCTGGATTTTCCTGATCAACAATCTTCATATTTCCGTACCATGAATTAAATTCTTGCGCGAGTGAGAGTAGGTATGTTGTCACATAGTGTGGTGCCCACTCAGATAGTGCTTGCTCAACGACGCTTGGGAATTGCGCGAGCAACTTTTCAATATTATTGGTAACACCCTTTTCCATACGAGAATCCGCCTGCATGCCCAGCCCTTTTGCTTTTTCTAATATTGATTTGGCGCGCACAGCACAATACTGCAGATATGGGCCGGACTCACCCTCAAAAGAAAGCGAGGTGTCTGGATCAAAGTTTATATTGCTCCCAGCACGAGAACGTAAGATGCAATATTTCAGTGATGCGATAGCTACTTGGTTGGCAGTTCTCTCGTCAACGTCGGGAGCCTTTTCTTTGACTTCATCAACCACGGCGTCAAGAAGAGTTGCTGCAAGTGGTACACCGCCAAGTCGTGAAGACATTTTTTGCCCTTTGAAACTCATTCTGCCGTGAGTCCGATGAACAGAACGCTCTTTCCATTGAGACTGTATCTCCCCTGCTGCCTCGAGTACCACCTTATAATACGGCGCCTGCTCGTTGTCGGTAATCAAGATAGAAATGTGTGGGGAAAATCGCGTAAACTTAAGCGAAAGTAATCCTATATCCTTCGCTTCATATGTGGGATACCCTTCTTTGTTTACAAAAACTCTTGTATGGAGACCACGATCTTCACCCTTGAATATAACCGCTCCTTCACTCTCAAGGAAAACCTTGCCTATATTTTCACGCACAATTTTGCTTCCTTCGACACCAGCTTCACTTTCAAAAATGAAATCATCAAAATGCGAACCGAGACGTGCCGTGATGTTTTTGAAATATGCAATATTTATTTCTTTACATTTTTCATAAAGTTCCAAGATAATACCTGGAGTTTTTTCGTAAAGCTCTTTTGTTATCGCCTTTGCTTTTGTTTGAAAAACTTCGTTCTCGTCATATTTTTTTGTTCCTCGTACATAGCATTCACCTAGATAATCCAATTTCTCTTTTTCAGAGGCAAGCCCGTCGAGCACGGCATCACCATCTTCCAAAGCTATTCCAAGCGCTTTTCCTATACCAAGTGATACATCTGACGGATATGAGAGAGCGGTTACGTGTGCTCCTGAAAATCGCGCGAGTCGCGTGATGGATTCTCCGATAGTATTGTTCATAACATGCCCAACATGAAATGGTTTGAAAAGGTTGGGGCTTGAATGTTCAACGAGAATTTCCTTTCCTTGGTACACCACTGACTTACCGTACGTTTCCTTTTGTTCAAGTATCTTTCCTATCTCTTCAGAAAAGTATCTGCGATTGAGATAGAAATTGATAAATCCGGGACCAGCGAGTTCTACTTTTTCAACGTACTCGTCTTTCTCCATGTTTTCAATAATTGCCTGCGCAAAACCTTGCGGTCCACCGGCTGGCGGATTGACCACCTTTTTGGCGAGAACCATCGCGATGTTTGTCGAAAAGTCGCCGTTCTGGAAATCCGCTGGATGCTCTAGCAAAATATCATCCACTCCCAAACCGAGCTTAACAAGCGATTCTGATATAAGTTTTTTTAACCTTTCCTCCATGAATGAGCGCATTGTAGCACAAAAAAAGCCGACTCAAGTGCCGGCTTTCAAATTTTTATTCCATATCAAAAAGGACTTTTCTGTGCAACTGAAAGAAATTTTTTGCCTCATCGGTCTTTGACATAACCGACGTGTACCTCTTGTACAATGCGTTCCATCTTTGTGTGTGCTTTCGCTTTCTATCAACAAAGGACGTTAGCACGGCCACAGGGAGCGTCGGATATTTTTCCTTAAAATACATAAGTATAATACCCCTACACTGAGTGATACTTACTGTACATCGATTGGAAAAAATGTCCTTCTTGGAAACACCCGTACGTTCTTCAAGACATCTACACAGCTTGTTTGCTTCCTGAAACAATCTCTTGTGAATATAGAGATATGCTTTCTCCTTCGACTCAACATACCACATGACTCGCTTGTAATTTTTCTGGATCTTTTGAAAGTCGTCGAGTCTTTTGACAAATTCGCTCTCGCGACTATGTGTTTCAAAAATAAGTGACGAAAAAAATTTGCGGTACCTCTTGTACTGTTGCGAGTGTTCACCTTGGAACACGACACTATCACAATGCGCAAGCATATGTGCGTATACCTCGGAATTAAAATATTTTTCGAAAAAGGCTTTGAAAACATTCGAGGTTGCAAATTTTTTTGCGGCTGTCACCATGGCTCGTGCAACAAAATGTCGTGATGTCATATGTTCTAAACCTTCGTCTTTTTTTGATCGTAGATGTGCAACAATGTCAGGATATTTTCTATCAAAGAGTTGAGACATTCTTTCAAATATGTGCTCAATAAATTCCTGCTTTGGGTTTCTATTTTCATCGAAATATTTATATCGACGATTATTTTCATATATTTGCTTGGTGCCGAGACTCAGTATGTCTGGCTCTCCAATAATATTGAGTCTAGTTACGGGCATATGGAGATTTACCTTTGAAGCAGAACACTTGTAGAATAGAAATATGAGTACATATATGCATTTGTGTTTTGGTGAACGAAAGAAAATAGAGAGGTTTTTGAATAACAAAAAAAGCATTCGAGCGATAGCGAGAATGCTTAATAGAGGTATCAGTTGTATTTCAAATGAGATCAAAA